>JFJP01040527.1_pt1 | contig 13360 bp, 13 predicted proteins | sample 431651 | NCBI WGS metagenome assembly JFJP01 (sample SAMN02602958, study PRJNA72255) | Microbial mat metagenome, whole genome shotgun sequencing project. | biome: fresh water; feature: sink hole; material: water; isolation source: purple microbial (photo- and chemosynthetic) mats found in...
TGTTTCGGTCAGGAGTGTCAATCAGCGTTGTGAATCGGCATGTAATAATGACCCACTAACGGGGGAAATCGGCGTTCAAAATTGACCAACCATGCTCTATCCTTTCTGAAATCAACCAGAGGGAGGAGAGGTGCTGATGATACAAGAGTTGCGTGATCCCCTCTGACCGGCATCTGAAGGAATAAAAAAGGGTTTAGAGAAAAGCCTCTAAACCCTTTTTTTATTTGGTGCGCCCGGCTGGATTCGAACCAGCGGCCTACGGATTAGAAGTCTCTGGTTCGCATGCATAACATAAGATTACGTATGATAATATATATTGACATAACAGTAACATATTTATAGTTTGAGGATAATGAATAATATCGAAATATACTAAAAATAACGCTAAAAGGTAGCACCGAGGTAGCACCGGAATGAGGAAACAATATGGCTCGTGAAGAGATAAACTTTACCAAGTTGTCGGTTGGTTCGCTTAATCCATTGCCGGATGGTAAGAGACGGTACGTCTATGACATCAAGGAGAATGGTTTGCTTGTCCAGATAACGGGTGCCGGACGGAAAACCTTTCAGCTTTATAAGAAGCACCAGGGGCACCCAATTCGGGTCTCTATTGGCACCTTCCCTGAATACTCCATTGAAAATGCCCGGAAAAAAGCCAGAGAGATCAAGGCAGCCCTTGATGCCGGGGAAAATCCCAATGACACCACCAGGGCACTAAGGCAGGAAATGACCTTTTCCGATCTATTCCAGGTTTACCTTGAGCGGCATGCGAAGCTAAGGAAGCGAACATGGCGGGAAGATGAGACTTATTTTAGAAGGCATCTTACAAACCTTGGGAAAAAACGACTTTCAGAAATAAATCGAAGCGATATTGCTACAATTCATTCACGGATAGGCAAAGATCATCCAACCCATGCAAATCGCATTCGTGCTCTGATATCAAGCATTATTGGCAGGGGGATAGAATACGGGCTGTACGAGGGGAGTAATCCATGTATTGGTATCAGACGTTTCCCAGAAAAATCTCGTGATAGGTTCTTGAATGGAGAGGAATTGGGTCGATTTTTCTCTGCGTTGGAAGATGAGTCAAACCCCATCGCAAGGGACTTCTTTTTGGTTGCGCTTCTTACTGGAGCCAGGCGTTCTAACGTCCTCTCAATGCGATGGGACAACATAGATTTCAAGAACGCTAATTGGAAAATTTTGGAGACTAAGAATGGTACACCACAAACTGTTCACTTGACCGATGCTGTTCTTGAGATTCTGAAAGATCGACATGAAGGTGCGGCGTCAATCTACGTCTTTCCTGGACTTGGGCGAACAGGACACCTCGTGGAGCCTAAAAAAGCTTGGAAAAGGATATGTACGGCAGCAGGAATTGAAGAAATTCGTATCCACGATTTGCGCAGAACAATGGGAAGTTGGCAGGCAAAAACTGGTGCATCTCTCCCGATAATCGGCAAGAGTCTTAATCATAAAAGCCCATCCTCAACAAGTATCTATGCTCGGCTCGATATTGACCCAGTTCGGACCAGCATGGACAAGGCAGTTGCCGCTATGCTTGAAGCTGCTCGAAATTAGAGCGGTGATTGTGTTATAGAGGGGACCGCATCCCCATGTGACAGACTTCTTTTACTGTTTAGTTTTTATCCTGTAAGCACCAGCACGAACCCCCGCAACAGACACCATGGTAAGTACTCCACCTAAAATTAAAGAGAAATAGATTAGTACTCTCAGTGATTTGATGTCTAATAAAGTCTGGAGCTGGTCGAGCGAAAGAATAGCAATCGACGCTATTACTCCCACAAAAAACATGCCCATCGAAAAATAGAATGCTGCATTAGCTGTCCTTTTTTTGCCTATTTTTGACATTTCCATTTCACTAGTCCTCCTCAATTTCATAATAAGCTTTTAAGAAAAAGTTTTAGTGTATTAATAAAACTTGGACTTTTTCCCTTTTTTTCAAATTCAATTTCAGAAGTAATATTTTCATACATTGCGGCTATCAGCACCGCCTTTTTTCCTGTTGAAACATTAACAACATTTTTATTTTCACTTATCAGTTCTTCAACTATTTCTATGGACTGAGTAAGCACATTTTTATCAACTCCCTGAATCGGCAGCGGTTGCCACCCAGTTGGGTCGTTGTCATGGTCGAGTGACCACTGTCCCATGCTCAGAAATTCATCATAGGTTCGGGCTGGAAAGGTGGGGTCAAGATCAAGGACCACTGCAAGAATAGCTCTCCTCTTTTCTTCCGAAGATCCTGCTCCTTTCAGTATGTGGCAGAAATTAGCCTTGTCAATTGATGTCAGATTCCCGACTTTTGTTTGAAACCCTCTTTTATTTCTGGTGCAAGCGAAACGTAAGGCCTCGCCAAAGGCATGACTTATAGATTTCATTTTCTCCTCCTTTTTTTGTAAATCCTTACAACATGTCTTTAAAGATATCAAACAATATATAGAAATGTGAAATATTATTTATAATAACTTGACACGATTTTGTTTTTTCGTGTATAGGTGTGCTAATTGCACAATTAGTTGTGTTAAAAACACAACCTAGTGATAACTGTCATATGTGGCTAAATCTTCCCACTATTAGAGTTCCTCTTGGGAGGTAATAATCATTGCAAAGAAGAGGGAATAAATGGCTGATTTTATAATAAAACGTCCTTTAAAGCTTTTAACTCCTAAGGAGACGGCCGAAATTCTGGGTGTCACCGTTGGAACGCTACAAATTTGGCGGACAACCCGTCGTTATCCTTTGAATTATATAAAAAGTGGGAGGTTAATTCGTTACAGGTCTGAGGACATTCAGGCATTTATTGATAATAGGATGATATCAATAGGATGAGCTTTATTGCGTGGTTAAACCGTAACGATGCTTGTGTATTTTATCGTTCTTATTGATGATCCAAAATTTGGACGATGATTAATCGAAACCGACAAGCGTTTGATTCAATCTATGAGAAAAATACCCAATATTTTGCTTGGTGCTGCATACCGGAGAATCCGGATGAGTTGAGGGGTGTATAGAAAAAATGTCTCATTTTATTGATGAGTTCATGAGTGCTGTAGAGTCCGAAGGCATTGTTACTAAGACAGAAATTCCAGCAGACGGCAGACTCCACCGATTCCATGTTGAGGGTGATCGTCCAGGGTCTAAAAATGGATGGGCCGTACTCTTTGGTGATGAAAACCCCGTCGGTCTATTTGGTTCATGGAAACATGACAGTGGAAAATCTTATAAATGGTACAGGCACCAACAAAGTGGCTTTACCTCAGAGCAACGAGCCAAGCAAGAAAGACGGATCTCTTTGGCTGGGCAACTCTGTGAAGCAGAAGAAAAAGTGGTCCGGTTTAAATGTCGTCAATGGTGTTCGGATACCTGGATAAAAGCAAAGAGTGCAGCCGGTAATCATCCTTATCTGAAAGCAAAAGGCGTTCCATCTTATGGGTTAAAACAGCTCGGAGAGAGTCTTTTGGTGCCGGTAAGAGATGTTGATGGCAAACTTCAAGGGATGCAATTTATCTTGCCCGACGGATCAAAGAAGTTCAAAACCGGTACTGCCAAGAAAGGAAATTACTTCGCAATAGGAAAACCGGAGAGCAAGATCCTGCTACTCTGTGAAGGGTATGCTACAGGAGCAAGTATCCATAAATGTACTGGTCATGCAGTCGCGGTCTGCTTTGATGCAGGCAATCTTAAAAATGTATCAAAGGTTCTTAAGGAACAATATTCTGACCATCTGTTCATTGTCTGTGGAGATAATGATTACAGCGGAGTTGGTCAAATGGCAGCCCATGAGGCAGCAAGTGATGTTGGGGGTATTCTTGCGATACCACCGGACACTGGCCAAGACTTTAACGACATGCACCAAGAAAAAGGTATGGCCGCAGTAAAATCTTGTATCGACGCTACAAAAATTTCTAGTCAGCAAAATGAATCGACAGCACCTGTTCTTGATGATTGGGAACCAACTATCAGTGATTGGCCAACTATAGGTGCCCAAGCTTATCGTGGCCTGGCGGGTGAATTTGCAGCCCTGGCCTCTGAGAAGAGCGAGGCGGACCCTGTGGCGGTCTTGGTCACCTTTCTGGTCAGGTTTGGTGTTGAAGTCGGCAGTGGTCCTACGCTTTATGTTGGCGATACAAAACACCATGCCCGGTTTGCAGCTGTGGTTGTGGGGGCATCATCAAAGGCCAGAAAAGGCACCAGCGGAAAACCTATTGAGCGTCTGTTTAGCGAGATTGAAGGGGGGGCTCGTTTTAGTCCTGGTCCGTTTTCAAGTGGTGAGGGGATCATCTTTGCCGTCCGAGATGAGGTGAAAAGATGGAACGAGAAGGATCAAATCTGGACGGTTATTGATCCAGGTATCACCGACAAACGACTGTTCGTCCTCGATGAAGAGTTTGCAGGGATTATCTCCCAAACCAAGCGTGACGGAAATACCCTTTCAATGATTATCAGAAACGCTTGGGACAACGGCAACCTTGACCCGTTGACAAAAACAAGCAAGATCGCGGCCACCAAAGTGCACGTTGGGTGGGTATCCCATGTCACCATGGAAGAGCTTCATGCTAAGTTGTCTGATATTGAGACCTTTAACGGTTTTGCAAACCGTATTCTTTGGGTTTGTGCCAGACGGTCAAAAATTGTGCCAATGCCTGAGCCAATGGATGAGTCCAAACTTGATAATATCCGTCAACGTCTGGTTGCCAGGGTCAAGCTCTTTCGTGATGTGGATTTTGTGAAGATTGAAATGAGCAGCGAGGCCAAAATGGCATGGTGCAATCAGTATTATTCTGACCTCACCAAAGATCATCCTGGCCTTGTCGGTTGTGTTATCAATCGAGGAGAGGCGCAAGTAGTCAGGCTTGCAATGATATATTGCCTGCTTGACGGGATGACCACTATAGACCTTGTTCACCTGGAATCAGCAGTTGCATTATGGAGGTATTGCGAACAATCGGCACGGCATATTTTCCATGGTCGGCAGACAGACGGAGTTGCAGAAAAAATCCTGAAAGCCCTTGCTGAAAAACCTCTGACCTCAACTGAGATCCATCGCTTATTTGCAAACCATGTAAGCAAAGACAGGTTATCGGCAGTTCTTTCGCAGTTGAAAGGGAGTAATCAGATTGAGAATGAGCAGTATCGATCTGAAGGACAAAAAAAGCCAACAACCTTCTGGAAAATAAAATCCTCCTGCGAATTTGCGAATTTATACGAATTTAATCCACCTGCTGATAATAAATTCGCAAATTCGCAAGATTCGCAAGGAGATTTAGAGAATACGCACTCTCTTTTATGTGATGAAAACAGGCAACTCCCCTCAACAAAAACTACTATAGAGCCCATAGAATCTTCTCTTTGGCAATAAAGAAAAGTTGAAAATAGTTTTAGTAATTTCCCAGAAAAGCATGCTCATGAATAATAGCTCAATAGGGCAATTTAATTTCTGCCTTCAGAAGGCATATTGAATCTGGCGGTAACTATGTGGATAAGAAAAAATATGGGTCATGGCGGGGTGTGCAATGAGCATTTTATCTAAAAAAAAGCTGTTCAAGAATGAACACAACAGGCATTTTTAGAAAATTTTTAAAGTTGAAAAAGGTTTAAGTTTACGAATAGTTACCATCTGTTCGTGAACATAACAAAACAGTTTATTACCAAGTTTTTTTAGTAGTATTTTTACTGGAGTCATTGCGTGTGTAAGGTGCCAATTTTGGCCAACCACCAGGCTTCACTTATGGGATCGGCAGACCTCACTCACTTGTAGGCCCTTTTATTTCAAGGATTGGTATCTTCCTCGAATGATCGTAATGGTGACAGTTATTTCTGATGCTGAATCGAAACTGACCAGGAAATAAGCCCCTGAGTCAGGCATCGTGGCAGGATGCTAACTTAACCATATCCAAAGACACTTTGTGTATTGAGAGCCATATGGAGCCCCGGAACTCAGGCACAACGAAACAACATTGATGGGACTCTACGGAGGATCTGCAACCTTCGACGCATTATTGCTGGCGTCAAAAAAAGCATGTCATCTCAACAGCAAGTCTGGCTATCGGCTATCAGGAATTCAGGCGTTAAGGAGTTACTATGACACATCGCTGGCCGCGATCCATGCATTCACAAGTGGAGGCAGTATTACAGGGGATCCGCTCGTTTCGTCAGACCAAGATAGGAAATGGCGGTATTCATTCTTTTGGAAGCTGGAAAGTGTACAAGTATGAGGGGCACCAGTTTGTCCGATACATGCAAAGCAAAGGGCGGGAGAGCTTACTGGACAAGAATGCGGTGACAGAAGACATGGCCGCCTATCTGACGGAAAAACTTGATTACTATGCTGCTGCCAAAAGATCACGGCAGACCATGGAGACCGTTCTTTCCGCACTTGGCAAGTTGGAATATGCCATCAACTTCTATGCTGTACGCCATGGCCTGCCTGTAGCCCCACTGGATACAGAAAAGTTACGCATGGGATTTTACTCCCAGAGCAAGACCAGACTGCCCAAATCAAGCAAAGTATTTGGCAACAGGGCCTACCCTGATCCTGTGTGTTTAATCGATAGAATTGCCAACCCGACATTCCAACTCCAGGCATCGCTGCAATATGAAGGCGGCCTTCGGACGGAGGGTGTTGGGGCGCCAAGCAATCGACGCCTTAAGAATCCTCTTACGGCAAAAGGACTCCGAGGCATGGGAAAAGACCCGGTCACAGGAAAGCTCGTTGGTGTCGTGGCTGCCACCGAAAAAGGTGGTAAGGAAACTGATCATTATGTCTCACTGGAGACATATTCCCGTCTGGAGAAGCACATCCTTACCCATCATCGACTGGAAAGCGAGTATTCCGCCTACGTTGAGGCCATCAACCAGGCAGCCAAAGGAACCGGCCAATATGCTCGGGGCCGAGGTAGCCATGGCCTCAAACATAATTTTGCTCAGGAACGATATCTTGAATGTGTCAGTTATGGCTTATCCCATGAGCAATCCTTACAGCAAACATCCCTTGAAACCTCGCATTTTCGGATGCGGGAAACTTTGACCTACACCAATGGATAAAATTGACATGGATGATGTGCTCAATCTCATCACCGGATTAACCGCGAAAGAGAGAAAACAACTTTTGTCCTGGGTGGTGTCTCTTACCGAAAAGGAAGTTATAGAAATTTTCCAGTCCGGGGTTAAAAAATCATATCAGCTCCAGAAAGGACGGCCAGACCTGCCTGGCCGGGTCAACAAGTATTGCGCTTTTGTCCTGGCCGCTCGTCGATCCGGTTGGGACACCATCAAGGGGAAGGGATACCGTATTGCCCAGCAGGAACACTATGAAGACTTTACCCACCTTCGTCAAGCCAAGGCGGCAGAACTGCTCAACCGTGGCCGCAATCCCATCTTGAAACGAAAGGTACTTGCTCACTGGGGGGAGATCAGAGAGTTGAAAACGGAGGGAACGGGCTTTCGTCCCATCGCCGATTATTTGCTCAAATCCCGCAAACTCAAGATATCCCCGTCGTATTTAATGAAATTATGGCACGAGGTAGAAAAGGAAAATGCTTGAGTTTAAAATGGATGGCATCATGGTTGAGATTGGGGCTGAAGTGGTGAGTCACGGATATAACGATGCACGCATGCAAGTTCGCACACGATTTGAGCGGCAGGTGAAAGTTCATGTGCAATTTTGGGATTTTATTTGCCGGGGAAATTTCCATGATCTCTCTTTGATCAAATCCTCCCTGCTTTATTTTATGCAAGGGTATTGGAAACGATCAGGAAAGGACGCAAGCAGGATTGACCTTGCAACAGAAATAAACTGGCATCATTTCGACGGTGAAATTCAAACACTTCATTTTGCAGCCCGACAAAAAAACAAAAAGAATTTTCTTCATATTTCTCTGGAGCGCAATGATTCGATTGCAAATGAAGTGTATCTCGATGGCCAGCAAGTCCTCATGCTGGATATCGCCATCGGCAAGGCCCTCTATTTTTTAACGCCGACGACCGCTCGGCAAGGGAGTAATAATTATGACTACTGAGAGTTCTACGCAGATTGATAAGTTGAAGGTCGATTTTCATGCAAAAATCCGTGAAGCATTTTCCAGCGGGATGAGCGTGGTCGAAATATCCAACCTTTTCGGCTACTCATCGATTAATTTTGCCCATGGAGTATTGCTGGACGCCAAGTTGATTTCGCCAATGTCCAGAAAAGGAAAGCGGCAATCATACGATATTGATCCTCGCCTGCATAAGGGGCTTGAGAAAATGGGATATTCCTTTGCCCGATGGTGTGTGGGGTGGGGGCTTGAGCCCAATGAAGCAGTGGCCGAACTTAAAAAAAAGCCTACGGAAGGAGTAAGTTGCGCGCATGATGCGGTGAGGCGCGATCTTCCTGAAACCTACCTTGAGATATTCGAGGGAAAGCCTCCGCTGGAAAAATCCCAAGAGAAAAAAACTTATCCCAGACTCTCTTTGAATATTATCTGGGATGAAGTTCGTAAGAAATATGTCGCTAGTGTTCCTGAAACCCCTGGGGTTGAGGCTATTGGGTACAATTGGGAGAATGCCTTGAAAAACATGTTAGCAGTGCAAAGATTGCACAGACATATTGGCTTATTGGGAGATGCACTTGAAAAACAGGGTTTATAGGAGGCGTCTTAATTTTTAAAAAGTTCGGATGTTATCAAGCTGTAAAGTGGCAATCTAAATGCCTACAAACCAGAAAATGTGGTACATCCCACTTCACCATTGTCAGCCGTATTGCAAAAAAGCCTTGAATATTTGCAATACGGCTGATATAAATACGGCATGGACAGCATCAAACGCTCAATAACCGACACCATACTCACCCGTCTGAACCATGAGCAGGTTGTAGCCCTGACAGGCGCGCGCCAGACCGGTAAGACCACGCTCTGCGAAATACACCTCCCCGAACGGCTTGACCTTTCATCTACCTATATCTCCTTCGACGATCCCGACGAACGGCTTCGTTTTAAGCGCTCGGCCGTGCAGATCCTGGAAAACATCACGACACCGTTGGTGGTGCTTGACGAGGTGCAGAAAATCCCGCAATTGTTCGACCCGCTGAAGCTGGTGGTGGACCGGGAACGAAAAAAACCTGCCAACGAGCGGAAACGCTTCGTTTTGACCGGATCATCGCAATTGCTGATGATGAAGAGCATCCGCGAGACTCTGGCCGGGCGGGTGGCACTCTGCCAGATGTACCCGTTTTCCCTCTTTGAACTGACCGGTGGCGGCGAACCGCCGCTTCTCTCCCGAATATGGCAGGATCAGGCGCTTTCGCCACAGGACGCCGGACGGCTCCTCCTGGTTTCGCCCCAAGAATTGCGTACTCTGCGCGGGGTGCGGGATGAACATCAACGATGGGGCGGTTATCCGCCGGTATGGCAGCGCGCGGGAGAAACGGAGCGGCTGAACTGGCTCAAGGATTATCGCAAAACCTATCTGGAGCGGGATATTGCCGATGTGGGGCAAGTGGCGAATATCGACACCTTTGCCCTGGCGCAGAAACTGTTATGCAGCCGCACCGCCAATCTGTTTTCAATCAGCGAGGTGTCGCGGGATCTGGGAGTGGCGGTCAATACCATCAAACGCTATCTGGAACTGCTGACCATGTCGTTTCAGTGCGTACTGCTCCCTCCCTGGCATGAAAATGTCAGCAAGCGGCTGGTCAAGAGTCCAAAACTCTTCTTCCCGGACGTGGGGTTGAACAGAGCTATAGTTGGGGAGCTTTCCATCAGTAGCGGCGCTGCCTATGAAAGCTGGCTTTGCGCCGAACTTTTGAAGTGGAAACAGCTCCAGCCGGTGGAGCCGGAGTTGTATTTCTACCGTACCGCCGCCGGGCTGGAGGTGGATTTTCTGCTGGCGAGTGAGCGCGGCATCATCCCCATTGAGGCCAAATCATCGGAACGGGTGACCGCAGCGGACGGCAGAAGTGTGGAGACGTTCATGACGGAACATCCGGATGCGGCCAAAGTCGGGCTGGTAGTCTATCCAGGAGACGAGGTCGTAGAATTGCGCCGGAATGTCTGGGGGGTGCCTGACTGGTATCTGCTGGGGTCGCTGTAACGATTGCCACCGGCAGAGCCAAGATAGGACGATGCAGGAGACGCGAAGGGGCTGGATGGGAAGGGCCATCGACAAAGCGCTTACGAACCATCTCTGAAAAGGGCCAACCCAGAGAATCCACTGCCTTCCGCCCCAAATCCGTTGAGGCCTCATTGGCCATCATCATACATTCCGGCATACACTTTTCCCTTAAAAATCTCTGTAAGCTATAAAAAACAGTTTGATCATATTGTCGTGGAATATTCGCAAAGAAAACGCTGATTTTGCTGTATAGGGGACATCTTGACTTCAATAATCGAGCGCTAAAAAATGTGTCCCCTTTTTGAAGGGCTCGTTTGCAATAGATGTTAGTTGCCTTAACGAAAGAGTTCTCAATCATTTGCCTTTTCTAATTTTACGATGATCAAGGAAAGATGATTCGCCTGTCCGGCATAGATATCCTGCACTGTCCTCACTGCATGCAGGAACGATGGTAAAGTGAATTTACGGCCCTGTTTTTTCGACATAGGATCCCCAAGACCCTTCGCTGATATCCTTAAATGCACTTTTCACCAGATTCACCATCTTTTTATCAGGCGGCAAAAGGTTCATGGCCTTATTGATCCCTCGGGTCGCATTCCGACTAAATTCTTTGCTCAGGCAGGACTGGATCAGCATACCCAGAAACGCAGTGACAACCATTTCTTCCGAGGCCCCGGCAGCATCCGTGCCAGCGAGCATCTCCAGCACAGTCAGTACCCGTTCAGGGAGTCCGCAATCTTGAAGATCATTGAAACTCGTAAAGGGTGAAACGGTCTGCGGGGATTTATCATACAGATCATTGTACTGCCGGATAAACATGATTGGGGTATCTTGCTGCCTGTGTATTTTCACAGGGCTTGGCAACGGTCCTGATGATTTACGCGAATAGCAGGGAGCATCTAAATAATTCCTTCCCATGTTGTACGATGCGGAAAGCTCACCCGTCATCTTGACTGCTCCACTCCCTGGCTTCCCAGTTTTTTGGTCATCAGCGTTCTCGGCCACCACCAGGTAATTGGTATAAGGGCTGACAAGTTGATATTGGACAGCCAAAGCCGCTGCGGTGAGCTCATCCTCACTGTTGAGTCTTTCCTGCATTGCCATCCGCGCCAGTGTATTTGCCAGACCATGGTTTTGATCCGGCAGGGATGCAAAGTCTTGAATGGTGGCCGATTGTGAAAATGTCCGTCCGTCTGCCAAGGTCATTGCAAGGGTTGCTGATCCCGTCGGCCTTTCGTCAAACCAGGCATAGGCATGCAAAGTGTCACCGTCATAGATCGGACCGAGATCATGGGGGATGACTCTTTTAGCAGAGAGCGGCCAATGAATCGTGACCTGGTCGGCTCGGGGGAGATAGATTCGTTTGAAGTGGCGGACTATTTTCTCGGCCATCCCTTCACCAGGTGTCACTAATTCACAGGCCCCTCCTGTTTTTTGTGCCAGTTGTCGGACGAAATCTTCCGAGACGGCGCTGCCTACCCCAACCGTAAATATGCGATGCCCTGATCTTCCGGCCAACCCGGTGATCGCACCATTATCCCAGACCTCGCCATCGGTGATCAGCAAAATATCCTGGGGAATGGCGGGACCCTGGAGATGAATTGATGCTTCCAAGGCTGAGCGTATTTTCGTACCACCCATGTTCGCATCAAGCCCACGCAAAAAGCGGCGGGTTTTGGTGATATTTTCTTTGTTCGCCAGCACCTGACGGGCAAAAAGGATGGTATGGCTGCTGCCAAAGGCGATGAGGTTAAAATAATCTACGGGCCGAAGCTGTTTCAGAATATCATTGAGTGCCTCTCTGGCCTGGGTGATGGAGTCGCCACTCATGGAGCCGGAGCAGTCAACCACGATTTTTATACTGCGTGGGGCGACTTCAGTGATCACAGGAAGATAGGGACAAAATGAGGCCAGGGCAATGAAACCGGACTGACCTTCGGTCCTGTCCTGGTCAATAACAACGCTGTCTTGCTTGCTGCTGTTTCTTCGTATGTTCAGGATAAAGTCGCGATCCATAAAGGCCTCGCCGGTTGCGAGGGTTATGATCACCTTGTCCTGAGACCGAGACCGGGCAAGCTGATGGGAGGGGCTGGCCATCTCCGCTGCTGCCAGTGAGCCCAGCATGGTCAATCGTAACTGGAAGCGATTTGCTGCCAGCATTTCAACCTCCGGTATCTGGTGCGGTTGCAGGCCAGCCGCCTCGGCGCAGCCATATCGGGGAGCGATGGTTGTGGGCAGAAAAAAACGAAGGGTGTCGCCCAGCCAGGAAAGCAATTCGGCATAGATCATGGTCACCGACACCTCTTCACCAGCAATGATATTGCCGATATTCATGGTGTACATGCCGGGGCTGACGAGCTCCAGCATGACCGTACTCTCTCCATCGCTGATCGCGTCTTCATATCCCTCTTCAGCTTCAGTTTTGCCGACAACCTTCCCCTTCAACCTTCTGCCGCCAATAGCTACCTGTAAATCCAGAAGGACGGCTGACGAGGCCAGCGGAAAGGTGTAGACGGCCTCAATGGGATTTTTCTCCATATTGCGATAGACCTGGGACATGGTGGTCTGGCACAGGAGATCATGGAAAGTCACGTCAACGCGAACTGACTGCAAGGCGACTTCTGCCTGCTCCGTTGTCAACATGGAAGGGGCGTTTTGTTCAGACATGAGATTATTTATCCTCTGCTTGAATGAGTTTGAACTGGCGTACCACCTCTTGACACAGAGAGCGCACCTGCTCAGGGGAGAGTCCCGATCGCCTGGGTTCAATCTGAAGCTCCACCCCGTCTGCGATGTGGAGATGACTCCATACCTCCACCGCGCCTGCCCGTCGTGGCCGTGGCGGGGGGAGCAGCCTGCCGGATTCGGGATCGGGGGTTTGCTCACCAAGCAGTTCCTGGATCCGTCCCAGGGATAAGCCCGCATCCTTCCATTTACGAACGGCCAGGAGTTGTTCAAGGTGGTGATGGGAATAGGACGATCCTTTGCCTGTCCCCTGTGGGCGGTCAACAAGGCCATGCTGGATATAGTAGCGGATGGTCCGCTTCTGCATTTCCAGCAAGGTACAAAGCTCATCCAGTGAGAAGGTGGTTTGGCTATTTTTCATAACACCACTATGCAACACTTATGGTGTCGCTGTCAAGAGAAAACATCCATAACAAAATATGGTGAGACGTTAAATCGTCTAAGTATTAGCGTTCCTGATAAAATGTTTGAGAAGCTTGCAGAGCTTAAAAATGAATTGCAA
>JFJP01005742.1_pt1 | contig 13359 bp, 11 predicted proteins | sample 431651 | NCBI WGS metagenome assembly JFJP01 (sample SAMN02602958, study PRJNA72255) | Microbial mat metagenome, whole genome shotgun sequencing project. | biome: fresh water; feature: sink hole; material: water; isolation source: purple microbial (photo- and chemosynthetic) mats found in...
TTGATCACCGCGCTCTTCCAGGTCAGCGGAATGGCGCCACCGGTGTAGCCCGTGCCGCCGCCGCGCGGGATGATCGTGAGGCCCAGCGCGATGCAGCCCTGCACCAGGCCGGCCAGTTCGGCCTCGGTATCGGGTGTCAACACGACAAACGGGTACTCCACGCGCCAATCGGTCGCATCCGTCACATGGCTAACACGCGACAAACCGTCAAACTTCACATTGTCTTTGGCGGTCAACCTGCACAAGCTGCGTTGCGCCTGCCGACGCAAGCCAGCGGTTTCCACAAAACTGGCATCAAACGCCTGCACGGCCTGTTCCGCCACAAGCAGCAGTTGTCCCACCAGCAGGTCGCGCTCGGGGTCGGACTGGGCGTTGCGGCGTTTCTCGATTTCGCGCAGACGATGGCGCAGCGCCTGCACCAGCAGCGCCCGCCGCTTCGGGTTGTCCAGCAAGTCGTCTTGTAAATAGGGGTTGCGCTGCACCACCCAGATGTCGCCCAGCACTTCATACAACATACGCGCCGACCGGCCGGTGCGGCGCTCGTCACGCAGCCGGTTCAGCCAGGACCAGGCTTGCACGCCGAGCAGGCGAATGACGATCTCGCGGTCAGAAAACGAGGTGTAGTTGTAAGGAATTTCGCGAATGCGCTCCTGCCCGAACAGGGCATGGGCACTGGCAGAAAGGACGGAGCCTGGCAAAGTGGGAGCATTCATCAGATTTGGCGGTGCAACCAGGCGCGGTGCACAATGCCACCGCCATCGCCGGGTGCTGGTCGGCTAACTGGGCTGCCGATGTTAGCGCACAGGGGTTAACCCCTTGTGCCACGGGTCATGAGCGCGCAGCAGCGCAGCGCACCTGTGCCAAGCAGCGTGTGCAACCCTCAACGCGGCTTGTCCAGCAGGTACAGCAAGTGCGCTTTCACTTCGGGCCACTCACCGTGGGTCAGGCTGTACATCACGGTATCGCGGATGCTGCCGTCGCGGCGCAGCGCGTGGCCGCGGATCACGCCATCTTTTTTGGCCCCGAGACGCTCGATGGCGGCTTGGGATGCCAGGTTGAAGTTGTCGGTGCGCCAACCGATCACACGACAGCCCAGCTTCTCGAACGCGTGGGTCATCAGCAGCAGCTTGCAGACGCTATTGACATGTGAGCGCTGTACGCTTTTGGCATACCAGGTATAGCCGATTTCGACCCTTTTGACGGCGGGCAAAATATCATGGTAGCTGCTGCTGCCAAGCACTTGACCCGTCACTGATTCGGTCACGGCAAAGGCAAACCGGCTGCCGGCCTCGCGCATGGCCAACGCGTCTTCGATGTATTTGCGGGTGTTTTCGGGCTCAGGCACCGAGGTGACGCGAATGCTCCACAGTTCACCATCAGCGGCAGCGGCGCGCAGACCGGTCTCGTGGTTCAGAGCCAGGGGCACGAGCGTGATGCCGCGGGCCGACAGGGTGACAGGCTCGACAAAGGACATAGAAAACTCCGGGTTCAGCTTGATTTGCGAGTGCGCCAGGTAAGTCTGCAAGGCAGGTGATGCAGGCGTCTGCCTCGTACTGGCGCACCAGAAATCGGCAGACTCCCGCGTCGCCCGAATCGCTAGTGTAGTGTTTCATCCGGTTCAGGGAAACGCCGCAAAAGCCCCGCGAATTTGTTTAAAAAACCATGTTCAAGCCCTTGCTGGATATGGTGGCACTAGACTCTGGCGTTTTTTGCCCCCGCCATGCCCAAAGTCAGCCTGTTTAGCCCCCGAATCGTCAAAGACCTGACGCCCCGACTCAACCAACACCCTTTGTACGGTGCGGTGCAGACCCTTGCGGATCTGCGCGCCTTCATGTCCCAGCATGTGTACTCGGTGTGGGACTTCATGTCTTTGCTCAAGTGTCTGCAAGGCCATCTGGCCCCCACCCGTACACCCTGGCAGCCCTTGGGCAGCGGCGAAGTGCGCTATTTCATCAATCAAATCGTGGTCGGCGAAGAGTGTGATGACGGCCTGCCCGATGCCCACGGTCAGCCTACACACACCAGCCATTTTGAGCTTTATTGCGATGCCATGCGCGAGATTGGAGCCGACCCGGCCCCGGCGATCCGCTTTGTCGCGCTGGCAGCCAGCCGTGGCATCGATGCTGCGCTGGCGCAGTACATTGCACCGCCCGCCGCAGCAGCCTTCATGCGCAGCACTTTCGGCCTGATCGACAGTGGCAAGCCACACGTGGTGGGTGCCGCCTTTGCGCTCGGGCGAGAGCACATCATCCCTGACATGTTTCGCGCGCTGCTGTCCCGGATGGGCATTGACAAGCAGGCCGCCCCAGCCTTTCATTTCTACCTTGAGCGTCACATCCACCTCGATGAAGACTTTCACGCCCCGTTGGCGCTGCGCATGGTGAACGAATTGGTGGCGGGCGAGGCCGGCCGCCTGGGCGAAGCCCGTGCTGCCGCACGCACTGCAGTGCAAGCCCGCATCGACTTCTGGGACGGTGTGCTCCAGAGCCTGCCCAGCAGCGCAGTGCTGGCGCAGACACCCACGACACGCAAACGCCGCAGCGCCTGAACCTCACCCCACAACTACAGGCGGGTGCGCAGATGGGCAATCAGCCCGTCGCAGGCGTCTTCCACCAGGTCAAGCACTTGCTCGAAACCCTGGGCGCCGCCGTAATAGGGGTCGGGCACGGTCTCCTGCTGACGGAGCTGGCAAAACTCGGTCAGCCGACGTAATTTGTGCTGATGCGCGACCGGACACGCCTGCTGCAGCAAGGCCAGGTTGTCCCAGTCCATTGCCAAAATCAAATCGGCCTGGACAAAATCGGCAGCACGCACCTGGCGCGCACGCAACTCGGACAGGTCGTAACCACGTCTGCGCGCGTGGTGTTGTGCGCGATCGTCGGGTGGGCTGCCTGGGTGGTAGTTGTGCGTGCCGGCAGAGTCCACCGCGATCTGCGTCTGCAACTGCTGCTGCGCGAGCTTGTCACGCAAGACACCGTGCGCTGTCGGGCTGCGGCAGATATTGCCCATGCAAACCATCAACACCTTCACCGCCATAACACGCCCTGCTCAGTGACACCAAGACAAGCCACCATGATCCCGGTGTTGGCATGCACGCCCGCCCCCCAAGAGTCACCTGCCAAATCCAAGGAAAAAATCATTTTTGTAGCTATCAGCGCTTGCTGCATAAGCGATACCGGCTATTTTAGCCAATGAGAAAGCTGTGCCACATCCTCGGCAAACATCTGTCCGCGCTCGGCCTGCAGCACCCGGCCGTCGCGTCCGATCACCAGCGTGACCGGCAAGCCCCGGGGTTTGGGCAGCGCCCTGTGTACTGCTGCGTCAACCCAGCCACTCGGAAAGGTGTAGCCTTTCTTTTCAAGATAGGCACGCGCATCTTCCGGTTTGCGGTCCACCGACAGCGCCAGCATCTGCAGCCCCTTGCCTTGCCAGTTGTGCCACAACTTTTGCATCTCCGGGCTTTGCTGCGCGCAAAACGGGCAGGTGCTGGCCCACCAATAAACCACCGTCAGTTGCGACTGCGCCTGTGCCGCCTGAAACTGGCCACCGCCCAGCAGGGGGACATCAGGCAACTTCAGCGGCGTGCCTACGGGGGGCAGGTCCCCTGCCTGGCGCTCCATTTGGGCCGCACTCGGCACACCTTGCGCCTGCACGCCGGCGCTGGCCAGCAGCGCCAGACTGTGCAGCAACAGGTGACGTCTGGCCAGCACAGCGGCGGGTTCGGTGGTTGGCGTGGGTGTCATCGGCTTGATCCATCTCAATTTTGAACGGGCCCAACATGGTAGCGCAGACTAAGGCAGAATCAAGCCCGCCCTGCGTTGACCCCGGTCGCGCCAGCCGACCCGAGGCCCAGCCCAACGGGTCTCGCCCTTGCACTTTTTGCCGCTGATTGATGTCCACTGTCCAATTGCCCGAGCCCGCGCTGACGCCTGATCCAGCCGAGGTGCTCAACCGCGACTGTTACTGTCGCACGCTGAACCCGGCGCGCTTGCGTGAGCAACTCGAGGCAGACGCCAGCCTGACGGGCCTGCTGGACCTGATCCACCACAGCCGGCCCAACCTGTTCTCAAACACGGTGGTGTTCATTTCACAGCAGGTGCAACAACGCATCGCGGCTGTGGTTCAGGCGATCGAGCGGGTGGCGACCCTGCCTGGCTACCAGGCGCAGGCTCTGGCGCGCGCAGATGAGCTGGCGCAGACCGACTGGGGCCCGCTGTCGGTCTGCATGGGTTACGACTTTCACCTTGGCCCCAGTGGCCCCCAACTGATCGAGATCAATACCAACGCCGGAGGCCTGCTGCTCAATGCCGCACTGGCACAGGCGCAGGAGGCCTGCTGCAAAGAGTTTCAACTGGCTTTACGCGCCCCGGCCCAGCCCCAGACGCTGCGCCAGCAGGTGTTTCAGATGTTTGCCAACGAGTGGCAGTGTCAGCGTGGCCAAGCGCCCTGGCACAAGGTGCTGATCGTTGACACAGCGCCAGCCGAGCAATACCTGGCACCCGAGTTCGAGCTTTTTCGTCAACTATTTGCTGCCTGCGGCCTGCAAGCGCACGTTGCCGATCCGTCCGAACTGCACTGGGACGGGCAGGCACTGCTGCACCAGGGGCAGGTGGTTGAGTTGGTGTACAACCGCCTGACCGACTTTGGCCTGCACGAACCGGCCCATCTGGCCTTGCGTCAGGCCCACGCCGCCGGTGCCGTGGTATTGACTCCGCATCCACGCGCGCACGCCTTGCTGGCCGACAAACGCAATCTGATTGCACTCAGCCAGGACAGCTTGCTGTCGGCCTGGGGCGCGCAGGCACCAGACCGTGCCGTGCTGAGCAGCAGCGTCCCGCAGACGCGACTGGTCACACACGCGCGTGCCGAAGAGCTGTGGGCACAGCGGCGCGGCCTGTTTTTCAAGCCGGTGGCCGGGTATGGCGCCAAGGCGGCGTATCGGGGCGACAAGTTGACCCGGCGTGTCTGGGGCGACATTCTGGTCGGCGATTTTGTCGCCCAGGCCCTGGTGCCACCAGCCGGCCGGATGACGCTGGTCGATGGCGTCCTGACCGACCTCAAGTTTGACTTGCGCGCCTACAGCTACGGCGGCCAGGTGCAACTGCTGGCCGCGCGCATGTACGCCGGCCAAACCACCAACTTTCGCACCCAAGGCGGCGGCTTTGCGCCGGTCATTGTGGTGCCCAACCCGGAGCCCAACTGATGTGCGGCATTTGTGGCGAACTACGTTTTGACGGAAATCCTGCCGACATGGCCGCCATTGGCCGCATGTCGGACCAACTCGCACGTCGCGGCCCGGACCACGCCGGCACCTATAGCGACGGCCCGCTGGCGCTGGGCCACCGGCGGCTGTCGATCATTGACCTCTCCAGCCACGCCCACCAGCCGATGGTGGACGCGGCCCTGCAACTGACACTGGTCTTTAACGGCACCATCTACAACTACCGCGAGCTGCGTGCCGAGCTGCAGGCCATGGGCTACGCTTTTTTCTCGCATGGCGACAGCGAAGTCATCCTGAAGAGCTACCACGCCTGGGGCGCGCAGTGCGTGACACGATTCAAGGGCATGTTTGCCTTTGCCATCTGGGACCAGCGCAGCAGTCAACTGTTCCTGGCACGTGACCGATTTGGCATCAAGCCGCTGTACCTGACACAAGACTGCCACCGCCTGCGCTTTGCATCCAGCCTGCCGGCGTTGCTGGCTGGCGGCGGGGTGGACACCCGACTCGACCCGGTGGCCCTGCACCACCACTTCACGCTGCACACCGTGGTGCCGGCTCCGCGCACCATCTTGCAAGGTGTGCGCAAGTTTGCGCCCGCACACACCATGCTGCTCAATCCGGACGGCAGCGTCGAGCAGCAACGCTATTGGTCACTCGATGCGACCCGGCCCGACCCGGCCCCGACCGAATCCCAGTGGCTGGAACAGACCCGCGCCCGCCTCGACCAGAGTGTGCAGCGACGCTTGCTCGCGGCCGACGTTCCGGTGGGAGTCCTGCTGTCGGGTGGCCTCGACTCCAGTCTGCTGGTCGGCTTGCTGGCCGAGCATGTGAAGGACTTGCGCACCTTCTCGATCGGTTTTGAAGACATTGGCGGCGGCGCCGAAAAGGCGGACGAGTTTGAATACTCGGACCAGGTGGTGGCGCACTTCAAGACCCGACACCAGAAATTCAGCATTCCCAACACCGAGGTGATGGCGCGCCTGCCCGAGGCCGTGGCCCAAATGACCGAACCCATGGTCAGCCACGACGTGATTGCGTTCTACCTGCTGGGCGAACGGGTCTCCAAAGAAGTCAAGGTGGTGCTGTCGGGTCAGGGTGCTGATGAAGTGTTTGGCGGCTATTTCTGGTACCCGCGCATGAATGACAGCACCGGCACAGCCCTGCAGCGTTTTGCCCCGCACTACTTCGATCGCGACCATGATGAATACCTGAAAATGGTGACAGCGCCCTACCAGATTGCGGATGTCACTTCTGAATTAGTAGCTGATCGGCTGTCCGAGCCAAATGCCGATGCTTTTTTGGATCAGGTTTGGCGCTTTGACGCCACCACACTCATTGTGGACGATCCGGTCAAGCGGGTGGACAACATGCCGATGGCCTGGGCGCTGGAGGTGCGCACCCCTTTTCTGGACCACGAACTGGTCGAACTGGCCGCCCAAATGCCACCCGAGCTCAAGCTCAAGGAGGGCGGCAAGTTTCCGCTCAAGGCCATTTCGCGTGGCCTGATACCGGATGCCGTGATTGACCGGCCCAAGGGCTACTTCCCGGTGCCGGCACTGCGCTACGTGCGTGGTCCGTTTCTGGACATGATGCGTGACATCTTGCTGTCGCCCGCGTGCCAGGCGCGCGGCCTGTACCAGCGCGACTATGTTGACAAGCTGCTGGCTGCGCCCGAAGCCCCTGAGCATTTCACCCGCATCAACGGCAGCAAGCTCTGGCATCTGGCGCTGCTGGAGTGGTGGCTACAGGTGCATGTGGATCCGTACACTGCCGCAGCGCCGGCCTGAAAGACCCTGGTGCGCTCAGGACTCCTGCCGGTACAAGGGGCTGCCCTGATCAGCCTGGGCCTGCTGCGTCTGGTGCTGCTGGCACTGGTGTTGGGGCCGCTGGCCACTCTGGTCACGCTGAGCCTGACGGCTGAATATGCCACTGTGAACAGCATTGGCCCGGTGGTCATGCTGTCGGTTGGCCTGGGCGGGGGCTGGCTGCTGCACCGGGGCCGGGTTCAGGCGGCCATCCGGGTGATGGTCTGGGGCGTGTTGCTGGGCATCAGTGGCATCGCCGCACTCACCGGTGGGCTGCGCTCGCCGGTGATCGTGGTGTTTCCGGTTCTGATCCTCATGTACGGCTGGCTGGACCGGGCCAGTCACACCCTGTTGCTCACTGCAGCAGTAGGGCTGGTCTCGCTGGGCCTGTGGGCCGGCGAAGCGGGCGCCTGGCTGCCGGCGCAAACCCCGGCACCGCTGGCAATCTATGTGTTGCATCAGCTCATCGTGTACATCCTGGCCTCGGTGCTGATCGTGTTTGTGCTCAAGGCCTACACCCAGCGTCTGCAGGAATTGGCACGTTCGGGTGAACAACTGGCCGAACAGACCCGCTTGCTGCAGCAAAACACCGATGTGCTGAACCGGGCGCAGGCAGTGGCGGCAGTAGGCAGTTGGGTGTCGGACATTGAAGCAGACCTGATCACTCCGTCGCCCCATGCCTGCCAGATTTTTGGCATCGCGCCGGGATCGACCTTGCGCTACGCCGGCTATATGGCGCAGGTGCATGCCGATGACCGTGCCGACACCGTGCAGGCCTGGCGCGCGGCACTGCAGGGTGCAAGCTTTGATGTGGAGCACCGGGTGCTTGCTGCAGGCCAAGTGCGCTGGATTCGCCAACGTGCCGAGATCGAGTTCGGACCGCACGGGCGTGCTGTCTCGGCGCTGGGCATCGTGCAGGACATCACCGAACGCAAGCTGATCCAACTGGCGCTGAAGCAAAGCGAACAACGCTACCGCACCCTGATCGAGTGGACACCGGAAGCGATTCTGGTGCACCGCAACACGCGCATTCTGTATGCCAACCCGGCGGCGGTTCGCCTGTTTGCCGCACCGGATGCAGCCAGCTTGCTGCGCCATACCACCACCGAGTTGATCGACCCCAGCTACCTTGACAGCCAGTTGGCGCGCATGCAGCGCATTCACCACGGTGAGCAGGTGTTGCCATTGGCAGAGTCGCGTTTTGTGCGACTGGACGGCCAAAGTATCGATGTCGAGGTTCAGGGCACCGCGATTGAATTCGACGGCGAAAGCGCCATTCATGTCTCGGTTCGAGACATCACCGAGCGCAAGCGCATGGAGACCGAGATCCGTCAACTGGCCTTTTACGACAGCCTGACCGATCTGCCCAACCGGCGTCTGCTCAGTGAGCGCATCAAACAGGCGATCTCGATCAATCGGCGCAGTGGGCGCTATGGTGCCCTGATGTTTCTGGACCTCGACAACTTCAAACCACTGAACGACACCCACGGCCATTCGGTCGGCGACCTGTTGCTGGCGCAGGCTGCACAACGTTTGAAACACTGTGTGCGTGGCATGGATACCGTGGCACGTTTTGGCGGCGACGAGTTTGTCGTGCTGCTGAGCGAACTTGACCCCGATGCAGCCAGTTCGCACCAGCACGCGCTGGCGGTAGCAGAAAAGATCAAACGCAGCCTGGCCGAACCCTACACCCTGCAGATTCAGCAACCCAACGGGCGCAGCAGCTCCGTGCAGCACCGCTGCACGACCAGCATCGGTGCGGTGCTGTTTGCCAGCGACCTGGCCGCACCCGACGAACTGATCAAATGGGCCGACGCCGCCATGTACCAGGCCAAGGGCGAGGGCCGTGACTGCATCAGTTTCAGCCGCCAGGTGCTGGCGCAGGCTGGCCAGGAAGCGCTCAGGGCCGACTGGCCTGCAAGGCCTGTCTGAGCCGCGTCACGCCCTGCGCAATCTGCCCGGCATCGGCCGTTGCAAAACTCAGTCGCAGCGTCGCCAGGTCGGGATCGTGGGCAAAAAACGGTGCACCCGGCACAAACGCCACGCCTTGCTCGATCGCCCGCTTGGCAAATTCGGCTGCGTTGGCGGGTGCGCCATTGGCTCCGGTGAGCCGCGCCCAGAAAAACATGCCGCCCTTGGGTGCGTTGAAATCGATCGCATCGCCCAACTCGCAGCGCAGGCCCTCGCCCATCACCCGTGCACGTTCAGCGTAAGTCTGGCGCACCAGCGCCAGCGCCTGGGCCAGCCGGTCTTGCCGCAAATACTGGGCGCAAATGGCCTGGCTGAGGTTGCTGGTATGCGCATCACTGAACTGCTTGCACATGGTGGCCTTGGCCAACAGCTCGGACGGCCCGATCAGCCAGCCCACACGCAAACCCGGACTGAGAATTTTGCTAAACGAGCCACAGTGCGCCAAAAACTCGCGGCTACCGGGCACGCTGTCGCTGAGCGCGAGCAAGCTCGGAGGCGGTGGCGCATCAAAGTACAGCTCGCCGTAGGGGTCGTCTTCGACCACCAGGGTGCCGGTGCGCTGTGCCAGTTGCAGAATCTGCTGGCGGCGCTGCAGACTCAACATGGCACCGCTGGGGTTGCCAAAATTCGGGATCAGGTAAATCAGCTTGGGGCGATGCTGCACGATCAACTCTTGCAGCCGCTGCACATCGACACCATCGGCGTCAATCGGGGCCCCGATCAGTTGCGCACCATAGAGCCGAAAGCACTGGATCGTGGCCAAAAAAGTGGGGGCTTCGACAATCACCTTGTCGCCGGGTGAAATCAGCGTCTTGCCAATCAGGTCCAGCGCCTGCTGGCTTCCGGTGGTGACGATCAGCCCCTCAGGCTTTACCTGACTGCCCTTGGCGGCCATGAAGGTGGCAATGCCCTCGCGCAGCGGCCCCCAACCCTCGGTGGCACCATACTGCAGCACAGCACCGGGGTTGTCGGCGAGCACCGTCTGCGCAGCCTGGGCAATACCGCTTGCGTCAAACAGCGCCGGGTCTGGAAACCCTCCAGCAAAGCTGATGATGCCAGGCTTGCCCAACAGCTTGAACAGCTCCCGGATGGCAGAGGTTTCAATGTTTTGGAGTCGGTCGGCGAACTGCATGTCGGTCCTTTTGAAGAAGAAAAAACGGCAAAACCCGGCCTGATCACACCCTGAGACGGCAAACCAAGCCTTAATTGGGGTAAATTGTCACTGATTGGCGCACCCAAGCAAAACAGAACAACAAAGGACAAGCATGCACAGCCTGCACGATTTTTTTGCCACCGTGAAACTTCCCTCGATCTCGCAGGTGGCCCAGGCCTTGGTCGTCACGCTCAGCGACGATTGCGTTGATGTGGATGAAATCTCCCGCATCATCGCGCGTGATCCGGCACTGGTGGCCAAGTTGCTGCGTCTGGCCAACAGCGCACAATTTGGCCTGCCGCGCGGGGTGGGCTCGGTCGATGAGGCAATTCAGATGGTTGGCCTGGCCCGGGTGCGCAGCCTGTGCCTGGGGGCCAGTCTGAGTGAGTCGTTTCCTGCCCTGCCAGGGCTGGACTTGCAGCAGTTCTGGTTGCACAGCATGGCCTGCGCCGGCTACTCGCAATGGCTGGCCGGCGCGCTGGCGATCGATGCCCAGCAGGCCTGGCTGACCGGCATGATGCTGCGCCTGGGAGAACTGCTCATCGGCCAGGCACACCCGCAAGCGCTGGCCGAAATCGAAAAGCAGCCCTATGTGCCTGGCGGCCGCTGGGAACGCCAGCGTCGCTTGGTGGGGTTTTCTGAAGGGCAGGTCACGGCAGAGCTGGCGCGGCGCTGGAATTTCCCAATGCTGATGGTGCATGCGCTGGAGCGCTCTTATGACCCCCTGGTCGAGCAGGCGTTCTCGCGCCTGGGAGCAGTGATCAATCTGGCCGGTTTGTTGGCAGACACACCCCAGGCCGATGCGCTCGCGGTCGATGCGCTGCCGCACGATGTGATTGGCGCGCTGGCGCTGGATGTTCGCTGGATGAAGGCCACTTTCCCGCTGGCTGAGAGCTTCATTCAACTCGAGTGATGCGATATGACACAGTCCGACATCGAGGCGTTTTTCAGCATCCTGGCGCAAGCCAATGCGCAGCCGCAGACCGAGCTTGCGTTTGCCAGCGTGTTTGAGCTGCTCTGCGCGGTGTTGCTCTCGGCGCAAGCCACCGACGTCAGCGTGAACAAGGCCACCCGCGCGCTGTTTGCGGTGGCCAACACGCCCGAGAAAATGCTCGCCCTGGGGCTGGAGGGGCTGCAGTCCTACATCAAGACCATCGGTCTGTACCGCTCCAAGGCGCGCCATCTGCTGCGCACCTGCGAGCTGCTGATGGCACAGCATGGCGGACAGGTGCCACGTTGCCGTGACGCGTTACAGGCACTGCCCGGAGTGGGGCGCAAGACCGCCAATGTGGTGCTCAACGTGGCCTTCGGCGAACCCACACTGGCGGTGGACACCCATGTGTTTCGTCTGGCCAACCGCACGGGCCTGGCACCCGCAAAGACGCCGCTGGCGGTTGAACAAGGTCTGCTGGCGCGGGTTCCGCCGCGCTACCTGGCCCACGCGCACCATTGGCTGATCCTGCACGGGCGCTATGTCTGCGTGGCGCGCGTCCCGCGCTGCTGGCAATGTGCCGTGGCGCGTCAATGCGACTTCCAGCCAAAAACGAGCGCGCCCAAACCATGAAGCCCGACCCTGGGGCCGCTGCGCTGACGTTCAATCGTCGTCGGCACGCCTCAGCGCAAGGTCACCCGGGCAAATTTGCGTTTGCCCACCTGCAACACAAACGTGCCGGCGCCGAGTTTGAGGCCCTTGTCACTCACCACGGCGGTATCGACACGCACACCACCGCCATCGATCAGGCGATTGCCCTCGCCGCCTGATGCAGCCAGCCCGGCCGCCTTGAGCAAGGCAGCAATACCCAAGGGTGTGCTGGCGGGCCCTAAAGACAGCGTCAGCTCGGTGATGTCATCCGGTATGCCGCCCTTGCTGCGGTTGATGAAATCCTGCTCGGCGGCATCGGCTGCAGCCGCGCAATGAAAGCGCGCCGTGATCTCCTTGGCCAGCATCACCTTGGCTTCTTTCGGGTTGCGCCCGGCCTGCACCTCGGCTTTCAGCGCCGCAATCTGCGCCTCCGACTGAAAACTCAGCAAGGTGTACCAGCGCCACATCAACTCGTCAGAGATACTCAGGCACTTGGCAAACATGGTGTTGGCATCTTCGCTGATGCCGATGTAATTGCCCTTGCTCTTGGACATCTTCTCGACGCCGTCGAGCCCTTCGAGCAAAGGCATGGTCAAGATGCACTGCGGCTCCTGGCCATACTCAGCCTGCAGGTGGCGGCCCACCAGCAGGTTGAACTTCTGGTCGGTTCCGCCCAACTCCAGATCGCTCTTCAGGGCCACCGAGTCATAACCCTGCATCAGCGGGTACAAAAATTCATGCACGCTGATCGGCGTGCCTGCCTTGAAACGCTCGTGAAAGTCGTTGCGCTCCATCATCCGCGCCACGGTGTAGCGTGCGGCGAGTTGAATCATGCCGCGCGAACCCAGGGCATCGCCCCACTCGCTGTTGTAGCGAATTTCGGTTTTTGTCGGGTCCAGCACCATCGCTGCCTGCCGGTAGTAAGTTTGCGCGTTGAGCTCGATCTGTTCACGGTTCAGCGGCGGCCGGGTGGTGTTGCGCCCGGACGGGTCGCCAATCAGGGTGGTGAAATCGCCGATCAAGAAGATCACCGTATGCCCAAGGTCCTGCAACTGACGCATCTTGTTCAACACGACCGTGTGCCCGATGTGAATGTCGGGCGCGGTCGGGTCCAGCCCCAGCTTGATCCGCAAAGGCTGCCCGGTGGCCTCGGCACGGCGCAACTTCTTGACCCAGTCGTCCTGCGGAATCAACTCTTCACAGCCGCGTAAAGTGACCGCCAGTGCCTGTCGCACGGAGTCAGGAAGAGAGCTGTCGATAAGTTCAGACTGAGACATAAGGGTTTTCCGGGATGCGGCGAAGTTGGCCGGGTTTATACTCGATAACTGTTTTTCAGCCAGCAAACTGCGCGTGTTTCCTTCCACCCGGCGTTCGGCTGTTGTTTTTTTCATACATGTTTGAACCGGGACATCTTTTGACGCACCCTATTCTGAGTATCTGCCGGCAGTTTTTTGACCAAGCCGTGCACACACTGTCGCACCAGCATCCACGTTGGACCTTCACGCTCAGCACCCTGCTGCTGATCGGCACCGGTGGGGCTTACGCTGTGGCCGCACTGGCGCCGGATGCAGCCGACCTGCCACAACGCACGGTGGTCGAGCAGGTGCAGGCCGCCGGCATCGCCCCG
>JFJP01020502.1_pt1 | contig 13352 bp, 14 predicted proteins | sample 431651 | NCBI WGS metagenome assembly JFJP01 (sample SAMN02602958, study PRJNA72255) | Microbial mat metagenome, whole genome shotgun sequencing project. | biome: fresh water; feature: sink hole; material: water; isolation source: purple microbial (photo- and chemosynthetic) mats found in...
GCCGACCAGGTGCTGTACCTGCTCGGCAATTTCGAACAGGAGTCCGGTGGCTGGGATTCCGCCATCGACCGCTACCGTTCGCTGCTCGGACGCTTCCCCGACAGCGCGCGCGCCCCCGACGCCCAGTTCAAGATCGCGCAGTGCTACGAGGAGATGAAGCGCTTCGACGACGCCTGGGAGTCCTACGTCCGGCTCGCCTACCGCTGGCCGGAGCACGAACTGGTCGCCGACGCCATGGCGCGCATCGGCCTGTTCTACGACGATCGCGGCAAGGCCCTCGCCAAGACCGCGCGCGACGCCTGGCTGAAGGACAATCCCGGCGGCGACCCCCTGCTGGCGCCGCTGCCGCCGGAGGCAGCGACCGAGTTCGGGCAGGCCGCGGCGGTCTATGGCAAGCTGGTCGAGCGCTTCCCCGAGCACCGCATCGCCGACCAGATCCTGCTCGCGCAGGGCAACAGCCTGTACCAGTGCCGCCGCTGGCTCGACGCCCAGCGCGTCTTCGACGGCTTCGTCCTGCGCTTCAGCGGCAGCCCGGCGATGCCCAAGGGCCTGTACTGGGCCGCCTCCTCCGCCCTCGAGGCGGGCGATGCCCGCGGCGCCTTCCTGCGCTTCGGCCGCTTGACCCAGGACTACCCCGAGTCCAGCGAAGCCAAGTTCGCCCGCGGCCGGCTGCTGACCGACAAGCGGCTGCAGAAGGTCAGCCTGGTCGATCCGGACGCCAAGTGACCCCCATCCCCATCGGAGCCCCCATCCCATGATGCAATACCTGATCGACGGCGGCTGGTGCATGTGGCCGATCCTCGGCTGCTCGGTCATCGCCCTCGGCATCTACCTGGAACGCCGCGAGGCGCTGCGCGAGGCCGAGATCGACACCGACGCCCTGATCGACGACATCAGCGGCCGGGTGCAGGCCGACGACCTCGACGGGGCGGTGGCCGCGGCCGAGGAGGCGCCCGGTCCGGTCGCCGCCACCCTGGCGGTCGGCCTGCGCAAGATGCGCTTCCTCTCCGGGCTGGGCAAGCAGCCCGAGGAGATCGAGGCCGGCGTGACCAAGGCGATGGAGGACCACGGCGCCAGCGTCGTCGACCATCTCGAGCGCAACCTGCCGATGCTCGCGACCATGGCGGCGATGGCGCCGCTGATCGGCATGCTCGGCACGGTGGTCGGCCTGATCGACGCCTTCAGCGCGATCATGCAGGCGGGCAACGTCAGGCCGGACAAGGTCGCGGGCGGCATCTCGGTCGCGCTGCTCACCACCGCCGCCGGCCTGATCGTGGCCGTGCCGGCGACGCTGTTCTACAACACCCTGGTGGCGCGGGTGAACCGCGTGCTGCTGCGGGTGCAGAGCGCCGGCACCGAGCTGGCCGAGGAGCTGGCGGCCATCCGCTCGCGGACCGGCGGATGAGACTGCCGCTGCGGCGGGGACGCATCCTCACCGACTCCAGCCTGGTCAGCATGGGCGACATCGCCTTCCAGCTGATCGTCTTCTTCATGGTGGCGGCGACCTTCGCGCGCTCGATGTCGATGAACGTCGAACTGCCCAGCGGCGACGACGACGCGGTGCAGGACGACGGCAGGTCGATCACCGTGCAGGCGGGCGCCAAGGCCATCGCCGTCAACGAGCAGCCGCTGGAGTTCGCCCAGCTCGAGGGCCGCCTGCGCGAGCTGCTCGCCGGCCGCGCCGAGGGCGCCGAGCGGGTGGTCGTGCTGGTGACCAGCGATGACATCCCCTTCCAGCGCCATGCCTCGGTCATGCACACCATCCGCCGGGCCGGCGGGGTGGTGGCGGTGATGTACGAGGAGGAGCAATGAAGCTGCAGCTCCGCCGCGCCACCCTGCTGCGGGACAGCAGCCTGGTCAGCATGGGAGACATCGCCTTCCAGCTGATCGTCTTCTTCATGGTCACCACCACCTTCATGCGCGACAGCGTGCAGGTCGATCTGCCGCAGCTGCCCAGCAGCGACAAGACCGAGGCGGCGATCAGCGTGGCGGTGGACGAGGACGGCAAGCTGCATCTCGACGGCCAGCCGGTGGACACCGCCGGCTCGCTGGAATCGCAGCTGCGCCAGCTGCTCGAAGGCCGGACCACGCCCGAGGACCGCCAGGTGCGGTTCCGCTGCGATGCCCGCCTGACCCAGAAGGACTACCGCGCCGCCATGGAGGCGGTGAGCAACGCCGGCGGCGTGATCGCCGTGATGCACGACCCAGCAGCAGAAGGCACCCCATGAGCGCAAGCGATTCCACCCACCTCCGCCGCCTGATGCGCTGGATCCTGATCAGCCTCGGGATCCATGCCGCGCTGCTCCTGGTCACCTCGATCGGCTGGCTGATCGGCCTGTTCAGCCCGCCGGCGCCCGCCGAACCCGCCAAACCAGCGCAAGCCGCCGCCCCGGCGGCGAAGCCGCCGGCGACGACGGAGCAGCCCGCACCACCCACCGGAGCCCTGCCACCGGTGCCGAAGGCCACCGACGCCGACGCCGCCTATTTCGGCAAGCCCGAGACCGACCCGAAGAAGCTGCAGGAAGGTCCCGACGCCCGGCCGGACCTCGACGCCCTGAAGTGAGCGCATGACCGCCTCCCCCGACTGGTCGCGCCGGCTGCTCTACGCCGCCCCGGTCCTCGCCTGCGCGGCGTGGATCGCGGCGCGTATCGTGCTTGCCGGCGGCACGCCGCCGCCGACCGGCTGGGTCGCCAGGCTCGTCGCTCCGCCGGCGGCATCCCCCTCGCCCTGGCCTGGTGGCTGCGCCAGTTGCGCCGCTTCCGCGAACGCCGCCGCCCGCAGCCGCACGACCGGCCGGCGCGCATCGCCCGCCGCCTCGACGAGGAGCGGCGCCTGCGCTTCGGACTGATGGGCTCCTATCAGGCCCATGTCATCCTCTTCCTCATCCCCTTCCTCGTCTTCAGCTGTGCGCAGCGCCTCGGCCCGCCGGGCGGCGGCGGCGGCATCGTCGGTGAGAAGCCACAGGAGGAGCAGGTAGAAGTGGTCAAGGTGGTGCGCAAGAAGATGATCGTCAATCCGTTCAGCGCCATCAAGCTGAAGAAGCCCCAGGAGGTCGAGATCGACATCCGCGAGGAGACCAAGCGCCTGGCCACCGCCCAGCAGGCTGGTGGCGATGGCCAGGGCAGCGGCGGCTACGAGGGAGGCGAAGGCGCCGAACTGCAGTTCGCCATCCTCGACCACGGCGCCGGCGGCTGGGACGACGCGATGGCGGTGGCAGCGCCGAACCTGCTGCGCGAGCTGCGCACCAGGCTGTCGGTGCCCACCGCGCGTCGGCCGGTCGCTGTCACCATGGGCGACCTGATGGCGCAGCAGGATGACGCGCAGCAGCCGTCGCTGCTCTACCTCTGCCTCGGCAAGGGCGGGCCGCGTATCGCCGATCGCGAGATCGAATGGCTGCGCCGCTACCTCGTCGAGCTGCACGGTCTGCTCCTCCTCGACGACACCGGCGGCGGTCGTGGCCACGCCGAGAACCTCGCCCGCCGCATCCTTCCCGGGCGGCCGATGGTGCCGATGCCGGCCGACGACGCGCTCTGGCGCATCCGCCAGCCGATGCTGGACAAGGACCGCGCCCTGGCCCGTCATGGCGGCGACCGCGTGCTGGGGGTGCGCGAAGGCCAGCGCTGGGCGCTGATCTACCATCCCGGCGACCTCGTCGACGGCTGGCGTGGCGCCTACGGCTCGCAGTGGCAGGAGATCGCCTACCAGTTCGGCACCAACGTGTTCGACTACGCCACCCGCATGTTCACCCGCCGTCTGCGCGCCCATACTCCCGCGCCATGATCAGCCGCCTCGTCCTGGCCGCCCTCCTCGCCGCCCTGCTGCCGGCGGGCGAACCGCGGCTGGCTCCCGACGCGACCGCTCTCGAGCAGCTGCCGCAGGCTGAGCGCTGGCAGCTGATCGAAGCGCAGGAGGCCTACGGCAAGGACCGCTTCGGCGCTGCAGCCATCGCCTGGGAGAAGTTCGTCCGCCGCTTTCCGGAGAGCCCGATGTGGGCCTGGGCCGGCTGGCGGCGGGCCGAGGCCCTGCGCCAGGATCGCAAACAGGAAGGCGCCATCGCCGCGCTGAAGGAGCTGGTCGAGCTGGCCCCCGACGCGCCCGAGCTGCCCGAGGCGTTGCTGCTGCTCGCCGAGTGCCAGGCCGAGGCCGGCCTGGTCGCCGAGGCCCAGCGCACCGCCAAGGACCTGCTGCAGCGCTTTCCGGCCGTCCCCGCGGCGACGCCGGCCCGGCTGCTGCTCGATGATGCGGTGGTGAACCTGGCCAAGCAGGACGGCCGGCCGGCCGACCGGCTGCGCAGCGAGCGCCTCACCATCCTCGGCCCCCTCGCCGAGCGCATCGATGCCGACCGGCGCAACGCCCGCGCCTACGATCAGGGTCTGCGCCGCCTCGCCGAGCTCGCCTTCGCCGCCGGGGAGCTGCCGCGCGTGGCCGCCCTGGTCCGCATGATCACCGCCTCGCCGCAGGCCAGGGACTATGACGACTTCCGCCGCGACGCCGGTCGCACCCTGATCCAGCGCGCCTGGAGCTCGGGCGCCGATCCGCTCGCCGCCGAGCTGGCGGCCGTGCTGTGGCCGCAGGCGCCGACCCAGACGCTGGAGCGCGGCCGGCTGCGCCTCGACTGGCTGCGCTGGGTGCAGCGCGAGCCGCAGACGGTGGCCAAGGCCCTCGGACTCGAACCCAAGGCGCTCCAGGAGCGCATCCCCGGCGACTTCCTCGAACTCGCCAGCGGAGCCGAGGCGGCGGCGAAGGCCCTCGGCCGCAGCGACGACACGCGCCGGGGCCTCGCGTTCCTCGCCGCCGCCGCCCGCCTGTCCGCCGGCCGCGACGCCGAGGCGGCGGACGGCCTGGTCGCGGCCCTGGGTCGCGCTCCGGGCCGGGGCGACGCCCGTGAATGGTACGAACTGGGCGAACGCGCCGGCATCGAGCCCGGCAAGCTGCTGGCCATCCTCCCCCGCATCGGCGATCCCCGCGAACGCCGCCTCGCCGAGATGGACCTCAAGGGCCAGGCCGCCCGTCGGCAGCGGTCCGGCCCTGAGGCCACGGCCTGGGCGGGCGAGGCGGTGGCGATCGCGGCCGCCTTCGAGAGCGAGGATCCCGAGCGCATCGGGGAGTACATCGATGTGCAGGCCGAACTGCTGCGCCGCGTCCTCAAGCAGCACGACCGCGCGATCGAGGCCTACGCCCGCCTGAACCGCCCGCCTGGCACCGACTTCGCCATCGCCGAGACCCTCTCCGAGAAGGGCGACCACCCCGCGGCCGCGGCCAAGCTCTCCGAGATCGCCGCCATCCACGCCGGCAAGGATGCCGGCGGCGACGCCTCCGTGCGCCTCGGCCGCCTGCTGCACCGCGAACTCAAGGACAAGGCCCGGGCGGTGGCGATCCTGCGTCAGGTCTGCGACGATTACCCCAACACCAAGCACTACTCCGAGGCCCACCGCTACCTGCAGAGTGAACTCGGCGTCACCTACACGGGGGGCGGCGGCAAGCGGAAGCCGTAGCCGCTGCGCCGATCGGCAACCTCCCCGTCGCTGCGCGTCGTGGTCGGCATTTGTCCGACCTCCAGTCTCTGGCCGTGCGCGACATCGTGGGCAACAACCTGCGCCTGAGCTACTTCGAGCCCAGCTCCGAGCAGGCTCCTCCGAGCACGATCTGACGCTACTCCCGCAGCCGCGAATCGATGACGATGGTCACCGGTCCGTCGTTGAGCAGCGACACGGCCATGTCGGCGGCGAAGATGCCGGTCGCCACCGGACGGCCAAGCAGCCGGGACAGCCGCTCGACGAAGGCGAGGTAGAGCCGCTGGGCCTCGTCGGGCTTGGCCGCGCGCAGGAAGTCCGGGCGGTTGCCGTGCGCGGTCGAGGCCAGCAGGGTGAACTGGCTGACCACCAGGGCTTCGCCGGCGATGTCGCCAAGCGCCAGCGACATGCGGCCCTGGACGTCGGGGAAGATGCGGAGCCGGTGGATCTTGCCGACCAGCCAGTCGAGATCGGCCTCGCCATCGCCGGACTCGACGCCGATCAGGATGAGGAATCCGCGGCCGATGCGCCCGCTCTCGCGTCCGTCGACCGCGACCGCGGCCGAGGCGACGCGCTGGACGACCGCACGCATCACTCCCCGCGGAACAGGCGGTCGGCGAAACGCGGATCCAGCTCGGGGATCGCCCGCACGCGTTTGGCCACGGCATCGACATCGTACTGCACGCGACGGAAGTAGACCGCGTCGCCGCTGAACAGGGTGTAGCAGGCGCGCGGATCGCGGTCGCGCGGCTGACCGACCGAACCGACGTTGATCAGGTACTTGCCATCGCTGACGTCGTAGCCGTCGGGGAGTTCGCCGGCGGCAAGGAAGCAGCGGTCGGCGGTGAACACGCCGGGACGGTGGGTATGGCCGACGAAGCACAGGCGCGGGATATGGTCGAATATCTCGTCCATCTTCGCCGGGTCGGCACCTTCCCAAAGGTCGCTTTCCAGCACGTACTCCATCACCGGGTCGCGCGGGCTGCCATGCACCAGGAGGACGTCCTCGATCTCGTGGCGGATGGGCAGGGCCTTGAGCAGATCCTGCACCGCCTTGCGCTTGGTCGACGGCTCGAGGGCCTCGACCTGCTTGCGCGTCCAGTCGATCGCCCGCTTGGCGGCGGCATGGAAGCCGAAGGCGCCATGCAGCACGGCGTGCTCGTGGTTGCCCATGAGGAACAGTTTGCAGCGGGCCGTCACCGCATCGATGCACCACTCGACGTCGGGTCCGTAGCCGATGGCGTCGCCGAGACAGTAGATGCGCTCGACCGTGCCCAGCCGGTCGATGTCGTCGAACACCGCCTGCAGGGCTGAGCGGTTGGCGTGGATGTCGGAGATGAAGGCGATCACGTGGTGTTCCGGCGCGGGACTATGCGCTCCCGGACCCGGCGTCCAGCGGTGGATCCAGGTTCAGGAACTGATCGAACGCTGGCGGTTGGACGTGCGGCGGCGCAGGCGCTCGGTGCTCAGGCGCTTCCACGTCGTCGCCCCCCCGGCCGACGCCCCGCCGATGGCGGCACGGTACACCCCCAGCACGGCCTCGCCGACCAGGCCGATGTCATGCCGGCGGGCTGACGCGAGGGCGGCGGCGGCGCAGGTGGCACGCTGATCGGCGGCGGCAAGCTGCCGGAGGGCCCCGGCCAGGGCGATCGCATCTCCTGGCGGCACCAGCACCCCGGTGCGTCCGTCCTGGATGAGCTCCGGAAGCATGCCGGTGGCCACCCCGACCACAGGACGGCCAGCGGCCAGGGCGTCCACCACATGGCACATCGGCAGATCGCTGGCGGCGAGTTCGACCAGGACGTCGGCCGCAGCCAGTTCGGCACCGGCTGGAACGACCTGCCAGGATTCGGATTCGGCAGACCGGGGACAATCAGCGGACTGGGAGACGACGGCCGAGACGGCCAATCCCGAGGCGCGCAGCTGGGCCAATGCCTCCGACAAGGTACGCGCATCCGCGCGCCGGCGCAGGCGGGCCCCTACCACCAGCGCTCCGTCGACGGCACGGCGCGCTGGCAGCACCGCATCGATCCCGGCCGGCACCACCACCGCCCGATCGCGTGGTACGCGCGGATCGGCCAGCAGGGTCGACCGATGCTCTTCACTGGGCAGCAGCATCGCGGCGATGCCGCCGTCGCGCAGAGCGCGCTGCGTGCCCGGGCTGGACAACGTCACCGGTTCGACCACCAGCTGGGCAGCCAGGCCGCGGGCCAACTCGACCGCCGTGGCGATCGACGCCTCGCCATGCGCGTGGACGAGATCCGCGCCCCAGGCCCCGGCAGCGACCACGGCGGCTCGGCGATCCCGCCGCCACCACGCCCACCACCCCTGCCGGCGACCCAGGCAGGCGTGCCCCTCGACCTGCGTCCGACCGATGACCACCGTCGCGACCGCGTGGCCCTGGCCGGCCAGCCAAGGCAGGAGACTGGCCGGACCGGCGCGCACACCAGACATGGCGGCTGGATCCAGGACGTGGAGGATGCGCAGCGGGATCATGGCTCGTCGCCATCCTCCAAGGCTTTGCCGGGGATGACGTGACCACCGTCCAGCCAGATGCCCAGATCACGGAGCCGGCAACGGGGGGTGCAGAACGGGAATGACGTCGGACGATGCTCTGGATCGCAGGGGACGAGGCGGCCGCAGTTCGGGCAGCGCACCATGAGTGGCTGTGGCACGCCAGGGATGCTGGTGGTCGAATCGCGCATGCCAGCGGCGCCTGCCGCCGCTATTTCACCAGATCGAGATGCAGGACCCGCCAGCCGATCGGCCACTTGGCCCCCTCGAAGCGCATGATGGTGCCGGCATATGGCCCCTGCACCGGCTTGTAAGGCGGGCGGCCGAGATCGACCAGCATGCCGCCCCGACGGCCGCGGAACGGGCGCACCACCACCCGGTCGGGCAGTTCGCCGAGATCCAGGATGCGCCGCGCGATCGGTTCGCCGTCGCGCGGCGGCGTGCCGGTGAGCAGATCGACCAGGACCAGGACATCCTCGTCGGGCAGCCCCAGCTTCTGCACGACCTGGCTGTGCACGACATGCCGCAGTTTGGTCGGCGCGAGGGCCTTCGCCGCCTCGGCACCGCTGCGTCCGGAGGCCAAGGCACGGGCTTTTTCGACGTCGGCGGGCGCCAGCCAGAGGCCGAGTTCATCGTCGAGGCGCAGGCCCTTGAGCTGGGCCAGTTGTGCGGAAAGGGGCTCGAAGGCGATGGTGCGCTCGACACCGAAGGAGGCGTCGGCCAGATCGGTGGCCAGGAGCGGGCCGCTGCTCATCGATTTCGCCGCGGCGAGCCACGCGCGCGCGCGCAGCACATCGCCCAGCAGCGGGTAGCGGTTCTGGTCAGCTTCCGCCGGGGCGGCGTAGCGCTGCAGCGTCTCGCGGGTGGAGCTGCTGAGGTTGAACACGAACACGAGCAGGAGCGTCACCGCCGCGGCAGCTCCGACCCACACCCACCACAGCCGGCGCTCGCGATGGTAGCGTTCGCCCTCGCCGGTGAGGATGGCCGTGTGCGAGGTCGGCCTGACCTCTCCGCCTGCCGATCCCGGGACGGCCGAGCTGCGACTCGTCTTGGCAATGCGTTCGCTCTTGCGCTCCTCGCGTTTGGCGCTCTCCGACTCCGCGGCCTGCTTCTGGATCTCCGCCAGCTGGGCAGCCATCTGCGCCCGTGCCGCCTCCAGCTGCTCGGTCTTGCGTTTCGCCAGGCGCTCGGATTTCGGGGGCTCCGGTGCCGGAGCGGTCGGTGGCTTCGCCGGCAGCACCGTGACGAGGTCCTCCGCCCGCTTCGGCTCCACCACGACGATCTGCTCGGCCTGCGCAAGCTTCTTCGCGGCGGAAACGGCGCTTCCGCTCTCCCGCAACGGCGGCCTCGGCGGCGTTGCAGGGGCGGGGCCAGCGGTTGCGGGCTGGTTCGGAGGCGGAGCCGGTGTGGCGGCTTGCGACACCTGCGAGACGGTGACCTGGGTCGGAGGCGGCTCCTGGATCTTGGTGGCCACGCCATCGGCCTGCAGCACGAACCCATTCTTGCAGCCTTTGCAGCGCACGGCCTTCCCGACCAGCACGGGGCGAGCCGGGTAGCTCATGCCGCACCAAGGGCAGGGGAACGTGTCTGGCAGACCGCTCATACGCCGGAGGGTCCGCGGACGTTGCCGTGTCCGCAAGGGGTTGCGTGCTTGTCCGCCATCCGGTGTCGCATAACCCTATGCATATGCGCCGGGGCTTCACCCTGATCGAACTGCTGGTCGCCAGCGGGGTATTCCTGTTCGGCTTCACCGCCGCCCTGGGCCTGTTCCTCATCGGCACCCGCGCCCGCGCCCAGGCCGACGGCATGCTGCGCCTGAGCCTGGCCGCCAGTTCGATCGTGGAGGAGATCCGGCTGGAGGCGGGGCGGGAGCCGGTTAGCGGCACCAAGCCCCCCTATGCCCCCGTCGACTACGTCGGCGACGGTTTCGCCGCCGTTGCGACGACCGACGAGGCCCTCAAGGGCGAGGATGCAATCCTCTTTCCATATCCGCCCCAGCCCGGGATCTGGTACCGGGTCATCCATGTCACTGATGAAAAGGGCGATCCGGCGGACAGCCTCGCCACCGCCCTGCGCGTCGCTCTCCTGGTGGTGTGGAATCCGCTGCCTGATCCGAACCTGCCGGCGAAAGAGTTGGCCCGCCGTCAGCGGCAGGATCCGCCTGACGACGACAACACGACTCCAACCGACGAATACCTTGACTTCCTCGCCGACTTCATGGCCAAACGCGGCTTCGCCGTGCGCGAAACCGCCTGGATCATCCGCAAGCCCAGCTGGGAGCGGTAGGCCCCAAGCCGACGAGCTGGAGCTCGTCGGTCCCAGGCTGGCGTGTGTTCACGGGTTGTGCGCCCATCAGCGGCGCAGGCGCAGGCTTGGCCGTCGCCGAGCACGCCGCCACTGACGTCGTGGTCCCGATCGGCGAACGTCAGTGAGCCGGGATCGAGCGGGTCCAGGGCGAAGGGCCCTGGCCAGGAGCCCGAGGGGCCGGGCCCCTCGAAGCAAACAGCTACCCCCCGAACTGGCGCAGATGATGGTCGCAGTGCCGCCAGCTCAGCCGCCCCCAGCGCCGGGGCGACAGCTTGCCGAAGGCGGGATGCACGCCCCAGCTCTGATGCGTCCCGATGCTGAAGCGTTGCATGTACTCGACCACCCGGTTGCGGTCCCAGTCCCAATCGTGCGCCGAGGCGGGCAGCAACTCGGCCGGCGCCTTGACCTTGCCACGCGGCCACGGCAACGGGGCGTCGATGATCAGCAGGCGTCCATACCAGCTGTTCAGCCAGGAATCCTGCACGTGCATGCGGACCTCGCCGAAGGCCAGGGCCAGGGACGTGTGCAGATGGCAGAGCATGGCATGGGCATCGGGCATCGCGCCCCACAGCCGGACGGCGTCCGGGCGCAGCCGCTCGACCCGCTGCACCAGGCGGACGCGCGACGGCATGTGCAGGAGGTTGGGCACGGCTCAGCCCGCCGGCACGTTGCCCTGGCAGCGCGGGCAAACCACCGCCTCGCCGCGCTTGCGGTGCGCGGTGCTGACCCACAGGCCGCAAGCCGGGCAGGCCCCGGCCGAGGCCAGCCCGTCGACCGGAGGCAGCGGCACATCGTCGTCATCACCGGCCTCGCTCTGGCGCCGCGCCTCGACCTCGAGCGCCTCGACCTGGCCGATATCGCCATCGTGGAAGGTCAGGCGGGCGGCCCCGGCCTTGACGATGTCCTTCTCGGCCAGTTTCTGCGGAGCGGAGAGCTTGACCTTGTTGACGTAGGTGCCGTTGGACGAGTTGAGGTCCTCGACGTACCAGCCGTCCTCGCGTTTCACCAGCAGGCAGTGCTCACGCGAGATGTTGGTGGTCGGCACCGCCAGGTCGCAGGCCGAGGCCCGCCCGACCACGGTGCGATCCTTGCCCAGGTTGAAGCGGGTATAGCCTTCCGTCCCCTTCACACGCACGGTCAGGAATGGCATCGCGGAGTCTCCGCAGGTGATACTCCCGACGGCGCGGAACGCTGCAAGGCCAGGAGCCCACCGTGGACGTCATCGCCCCCATCGCCGACATGCGCCAGTGGAGCCGCCAGGCCCTGGTCGCCGGCAAGCGTACCGCCTTCGTCCCGACCATGGGAGCACTGCACCGCGGCCACCTCAGCCTGATGGAGAAGGCCAGGACCCTGGCCGACCGCGTGGTGGTGTCGATCTACGTCAATCCCACGCAATTCGACAATCCCGAGGACCTGGCCAAGTACCCGCAGACCCTGGAGGCCGACCTGGCGATGTGCCGCGAGGCCGGGGTGGACGCGGTATGGACCCCTCAGACCGCCGAGATGTACCCCGACGGCTACTGCACCTTCATCGAGGTCGTCGGCCCGCTGACCGACAAGTTGTGCGCGGTGGCCCGCCCGGGCCACTTCCGCGGCGTCTGCACGGTGGTGGCCAAGCTGCTCGGCGTCGTCCGCCCCGACGTGGCGGTGTTCGGCCAGAAGGACCTGCAGCAGTGCCTGGTCGTCTCACGCATGGTCGACGACCTCAACCTCGGCACCGAGATCATCGTCGCCCCGACCGTGCGCGAGAGCGACGGCTTGGCGATGAGCAGCCGCAACCGCCGCCTGAATCCGGATCAGCGCGCGCGCGCCCTCGGCCTGCCGCGCGGGCTGGAACTGGCCCGCCAGGCCTACCGCGCCGGCCAGGTCACCAGCCTCAAGCTGATCGAGATCGTCGCCGAGGAGCTGCTGGTCCACGAGGGGGTCGACCTCGACTACTGCGACGTCGTCTCGCTCAAGGGCTTCAAGGAATCCGAATTCGCCGACGACGCCTGCGTGCTCGCCGCCGCCGTGTTCGTCGACGGCGTGCGCCTGATCGACCATGTGCCGCTGGCCGGCCAGTCGATCCCGGTCAAGGCCGACTGAGAGCCGATGCCCGCCGTCGATGTCTTCTCGGGATTGAACGACGACCAGCGTGCGGCGGTCGCCCACGTCAAAGGCCCCCTCCTGGTCGTCGCCGGCGCCGGCTCTGGCAAGACGCGGGTCATCACCCGGCGCATCGCCAACCTCATCCAGGCCGCCGGCACCCGGCCCGACCGCATCCTCGCCATCACCTTCACCAACAAGGCGGCGGGCGAGATGAAGGAGCGCGTGCACGACCTCCTCGGCCTGCAGACGCCGTGGATCTGCACCTTCCACAGCGCCGGCTACCGCATGCTGCGCATGGACCGCTCGCGCGACGGGACCGAGGGCGACTTCTCGATCTGCGATGACGAGGAGCCGGAGAAATACGTCCGCCAGATCGTCAAGGACCTCGGCCGGAACCCCAAGGAGTTCGAGCCGAAGAAGCTGTGCCACCGCATCTCCGAGTGGAAGAACAATCTCGCCGACCTCGCCACCCTGACGCCCAACGACGACTTCGACGCAGTCTGCCTCGATGTGGCGAAGGAATACGCCCGCCGGCTGGACGCCGAGAACAAGCTCGATTTCGACGACCTGCTGCTCAAACCGGTGCGCCTGCTGGAGAAGGATGCCGTCGCCCGCCGCCGCTGGCAGGAGCGCTTCCCCTACATCCTCATCGACGAGTACCAGGACACCAACACCGCGCAGTACAAGCTGATCCGGCTGCTCGGCGAGCACCGCAACGTCTGCGCCACCGGCGACCCCGACCAGGCGATCTACGGCTGGCGCGGCGCCGACATCCGCAACATCCTCAGCTTCCAGAGCGATTTCGACAAGCCGAACGACCCGGTGACGACGATCAAGCTGGAGACCAACTACCGCTCGACCCAGGTCATCCTGCGCGCCGCCCAGGGCGTCATCGTCAACAACACCGAACGGATGGAGAAGACCATCCG
>JFJP01012789.1_pt1 | contig 13351 bp, 11 predicted proteins | sample 431651 | NCBI WGS metagenome assembly JFJP01 (sample SAMN02602958, study PRJNA72255) | Microbial mat metagenome, whole genome shotgun sequencing project. | biome: fresh water; feature: sink hole; material: water; isolation source: purple microbial (photo- and chemosynthetic) mats found in...
TTGGCAGAAAAAGCCAGGTAGCGTGTCAAACTTCCCAAGCCGGGACCAATCTCAAGGATGGAATCATCCTCTTGAATCTCTGCCGCGAGGGTGATGTTTTCCAGCGCCGTGGCGTCCTGCAAAAAATTCTGACCGAGGCTTTTTTCGGCGCGTAAATGAAAACGCTTGAGGACGGCGGCTGCATCCAGCGCGGGAATGGTGGAGAAATTTTTCATGGGCAAAAAGAGGAGGAGGATGTTTCTGCTTCGGTGCCTGCGGCGGTGGAGGCGGCTGCGGCAAGGGGGGGCCAGGTGCCGGCGTTGAAGCGCGTCACGTAATCGCGCAAGATGTTGAAGTCGGCGTCGAAGAGTGCCGGCGTTGAAGCGCGTCACGTAATCGCGCAAGATGTTGAAGTCGGCGTCGAAGATCAGCAGACCTTTCGGGTAGGCTGGGTCTTCGTAGATGCGGACTTCTGTGAACAACTCTTCGGGGAAGCTGGCAAAGGCGATGTTTTCCACTGGTAGTTGTGTGCCGAGGCAGGCGAGTTGGCTGAGTTGTTCGGGGGTGAAATCGGTTTGGATGTTGTCTTGAAATGAGTTGATTAGTGCGGGGATTTGTGTGACGATTTTTGGGCTGAGGGCTTTTTCACGCATGGCGCACAAGACAAGGTTTTGATTGCCGACGCGTTCGAACATGCCTTCCTCGCGGTTGCGCGCCACCTTGAGCGCCTCTGAGCCTCCAAGATGATTCTTACCGATGGGCAAACCAGTATTGCGCGCGGTTTCAAGGTCTGGAACATCGATGGTGATGCCGCCGATGGCATTGACCACGTTCTCGAAGGTTCGCATGTTGACCGCCAGATAATGGTCTATCTGCACGCCGAAGTTGAGGTTCAGCGTCAGTGAAAGCAAGCCAGGTCCCTGACTTGGGTCGTCCCAGTAGGCGAAACCGTCGCCGGGTTGCCCGTACAAATACGCCTGATTAAGTTTGCCGTGATCGAGACCGTCGAGGTTATCTGCAATGTAGGGAATTTCCACCCACAGGTCGCGCGGAAACTCCAACACGGTGATTTTTGGCGTGACAAAATCAACCCGCACTACGCGCACGATGTCGCCCAGTCCGTATTGATAATTATTCGAGCGTTGATCCTGTCCGATGGCGAGAATGGTCATCATGTTCGGTCCGCCGCACAAGGGAGCTGGCGTGCTGGTTGGGATGACGGTTGGCGCCGAGGTCACCGCTGACAAAGCAGAGGGGTCGCCTGGGGGTACTGTCCAAACGGGGGGTAGGGCTTGCGACGCAACGGGCAGTGCTGGTCCCAACGGGCTGGTTGCAAAAGTCCGATAACTGCTCCATGCGTAAAACCCGATTGTGCTGACAAGCGCTAGGGCTACGAGCGAAAGAACAGCGATAATGGTTTTTTGTGTTTTTGTCATGTTGTTTTGTTTCTCTGTCCTGAGCGGACGAGTGCTCTTTGTAGAGCGAAGTCGAAGGACGAAATATATTACTTCAAAAAATATGGAATCTCAGATGGCGCAGGCGCGAGAAAATACACAGTCACCCAGCCTGTCATATCCACAATTTCACCGTCGTTGAATCCCAGGTCTATCCATTTGACGCGCGGCACACCGAATGCCGTTTCGATGATTGGTCCGCCGCCTGTATCGCCGATGGTCGCCATGCCATAGCCGGGGATGTACACCTGCATCCCAGCCAGATAACTGTAAATCGAATAATCCACCGCCACAATGCCGTAGCCTGCGCGCGCGCCGCTTGCGGTTCCGTACGAACACCCGCCCGTACCGCTGGCGCACGGTGAATAGACCGACGCAAACATCTCCGTCGCATACCAGTACTGATATGGAATGTTCCCGCCCACGGGCGCAAGCACAATTTTTTCTCCGCTTTCCACAATGCGGGTTTGCGGCTCGCGCAGCACTGTTTTTTCTTCCGTTGCGCGGCTTACTTCATTGCCGTCTTCATAACGGATGCGCTCGCGGATCATCGCAATGCCTTCGACGCCAGGCTGGATGGTTTCCTTTTGACCGAATGGAATGTCGGGAGAGTAAGTCACCTCTTCTTCGAATGGGATGGATTCCAGCGTGATTTCAAGACTCTCGCGAATTTGCACCACGCGGATTTGCCCATCGGGCGGCGGCGCTTCGCTCTCTGGCGGGGAGCTGGTATCCAACCCGACGAGTGGGATTCCAGCCTCAGCCAGCGCCTCGCCAACGGTTTTTGCCGCAGAGCGAATGTTCAGGGCTTTATCGCCGACGAAAACCTTCAAATCACGTGCGGGGGCGAAGGTCACGGTCAGTGGTCGTGTAATGGGAGTCTCAGCGGGTGGGTCGAGCAGGTCGGCTTGAGTCAGAGTCAAACCTGCTTCGGTCAGCACCTGTCCCACCGTCAGTGCAGATGTCTCGATTTTCTGCTCACCCTGCGGCGTGATGAGAGTCAAACTCACAGCGCGGCGGATTTGGATCGTGGGCGAATCTGACAGATTGGATGAATCAAGCGGCGTCTGCATTCCGTTGACTAGGATGCGGTCATTCGCCCCGAGGACAATTCCCGCCTGCTCTAAAATGGGAATCAACGCTTTTTCATTGGTTTCGATGCGCTGGATTTTGTCACCATCCATGATCGTAATTGAGGAAGAAAGCGGTTGACATGCCGTCGCGAAAAACAAAAACGCACATACCAGCGAGCGGAAGTATTTCATGAGTGGAATTATAAACGAACGCTGCCTTTCACATTGTGAGACCCTAAAGGTTTCTTAAAACCTTTAGGGTCTCATGCTAATCCTTGCAATCTTCGTCTTCGCAATCACATTCAATTCCATTGGCTTTATCGAAAGACTCGCGTCCTTCCTTGACTGAAAAGTAGATCAAACCCAATGCGCCGATACTATCCACGAAGCCAAAGCCTGTCAATTCGTAGACGAGACTGGAAACCAGCAGGATCACAGACATGTAAATACAAACGAGCGTGCAGTTTGCATCTGCAAGAATGGGAACCGAGTTGAGCGCGCGCCCGACTTTGCGTTTGCCCGCAACCAGCGCCCACATCGTCGCAATCGAGATCACGGAAATGATCACGCCTGACAGGGTTGCTTCTGGCTTGTGCGCGGTAAATAAATTGTAAATGGCGCTTGCGCCGAGTCCCACAGCCAGCAGATAAAATGCTGTGCCCGTCACGCGCAAGGCGGTGATCTCAAAACGCGAACGGGGCGCATCAGGATTTTGTCGAATGCGGATGACCATCGCCAGAATTCCAATGCCAGACATCACCTCGATGAATGAGTCCACGCCAAAGCCGAAGAGGGTCAGCGCTTCATCGCTGATGCCAAAGAAAATGGAAATCACTCCCTCGGCAACATTGTAGAACACGGTAAAAAATGCCAGCCAAAGGGCATATTGCCAGTAACTGGCTTGGGAGTTTTCCTGCGCGAGAGTTGTCATTGCTTTATCCTCATTCTTTCTAAAGTTTTTTGCAGACGGCTATCTTATCACGGCACGGTGGAAAAATTGTTTGCCGCGGTTGCCCTGTAATCATTTATATTGCGAGCGGTCAAAAATTGCGGTTTTGCACCTCTTAGGATTTTTCAAAATCTAACCGCGAAGCCCGCTAAGAAAATGCTTTTCCTTTGCGTTCTTGGCGGTAAATAAAAAGCGCAATTTATACCCGTTTTCAGTATACAATAGGGGTATGCAAAAACCATTGATCGCCAGTCCGAGCAACCCGTTGATTAAACAAGCGCGCGCGTTGCATCAAAAGAAAGCGCGTAATGAAAGCGGGCTTTTTCTTGTCGAAGGGATTCATCATGTGGGTGAAGCCGTTGAATCTGGCTGGGATGTGGAAGCGATTTTGTACGCATCGGGCGTATTGACCAGCCCCTTTGCGCATGATTTGATTTCACGTCACTCTTTTACGCCCCAGCCTGTGAGCGCCCAGGTCATGGAATCTTTGGCAGATAAGGAAAACCCCCAGGGAATTATCGCCATCGTCCACCAAAAGAAGAGCCTGCTCAAAGATATAAAACCATTCAAGCGTGCGGTTGCGCTGGTCTCTCCGCAGGACCCTGGCAATGTCGGGACAATTCTGCGCACCATGGATGCGGTTGGCGCGGATGTGCTCTTCCTGCTCGACGGCGGCGTGGAACTGTATCACCCCACCGTAGTCCGCGCCAGCATGGGGACATTATTTTGGAAGTCGATTATTCAAACCAGCTTTGCTGAATTTATTGACTGGGTGCGCAAAGGAAATTACCAACTGGTTGGCACATCTGCAAAAGCCGATGTGGAATATCAAACCCTTGTTCCGCAAACTCCATGGGTTTTGCTGCTGGGCAACGAGCAAAAGGGACTCTCTGCCGCTCAAACTGCCGCTTGTGATGTGACGGTTTCACTGCCCATGCAGGGGCGCGTTAGTTCACTCAACCTGGCTGTTGCGGCGGGCGTGCTGTTGTATCGGTATGCGCTTACGGCATAGGGCAAAAAAGCCTTCTCGCACAGAGAAGGCTTTTTGTTGTGACATCAATTTTCAGCGAATAGACTAGAACTCATCCTCTTCGTCCAGCCAGTCATCATCCTCTTCATCCCCTTCTTCTTCATCCCATTCTTCGGTTTCTTCTTCTTCGTCCCAGTCGTCATCCTTTGGGGCGCTTTCCTCCGAGGCTGAGTAGGTGTTGCATCCGGTGTCGGGATCGAACTCCACCGCTGCGGCAGAACAATAACCTTCATCCACGAACACACAATCTATGTAGTGACATTTAATACGGGGCATTTTACTTCCTCCTAAGATTGAGTTTGTTTAACAAGGCGCGCGACCGCGGTGATAAAGATGAGGGTCATTGCAGCCTGTGAAGTAACACAGAACGGACAGAGCGCTTTGAGCAATACTACCTCAACGTAGACAAGCCAGATTGTAAAAAGGAAGCCTGTCAGCGCCATGCCGAAGATCATTAGGGTGCCGTTTTGCTCGAAGAACCGATTGCGGCTTTCGAAATAATGTGTTGCAAGGATTGCCAGATAACCCAGTACGCCAATTAAAGCGACGGGAATTCCATTGACTTCGGAATAGCGGCTGGTGTTTACGGTGGAGCAATCGCCGGAGCCGAGGCACATCGCATCTGCGTTAAGAACTTTGTAGATGGTCATGTAAATTGAAACCAACAACCCCAAAACTACGAGCGCAACTGACACGCGGTACAACCATTTATCCATGTTTCCTCATAATTGTAAGGCTTCCACTTCCTGACCAACAGGCACGCATTTTACACCAGCGGGAATAATTAGTAAAGCATCCGCCTGTACCAGTGAAAGCAGGTTTCCGGAGCCCTGGTGTCCTGTTAATGTTGCGATGCGGATTCCATCCTCCGTGCGGATTTTTGCCCGCAGATAACTTTCACGACCATCTGACTGAATTTCCTCCCCGCACCTTACCCGGACTGTGAGCCTGATTCCATCCAATGTGCCGTTCAGCCGCTCAAGCGCTGGGCGCACAAAAACCTCAAACCCAACGAATGCCGAGACAGGGTTGCCTGGCAATCCAAAAAAAGGAATGCCGTGATATTCGCCAAATGCCAGCGGTTTGCCGGGTCTCATGTTCACGCGCCAAAAATCCAGTTGTCCGTTGGATTCGAGCACTTCTTTTACGAAGTCAAACGCGCCCACGCTCACACCCGCAGAGGAGACGATCAAATCGACTTGCGTGTTGATTGCTTTTTGGAGCAGGCTTTCCACTGATTCACGTGTGTCTTTTGCCACGCCCAACCGCAGCACATCGGCGCCTGCACTTTCGATCAACGCAGCGAGTGCGTAGGAATTGGCGTCATGGATTTTTCCTTCTGTCAGGGGCGTATCCACTTCAAGCAATTCATTGCCTGAGGAGAGCAGTGCCACATGCGGCTTTTTGTAAACTTGAACCTGACCAACTCCCAGCATGGCGAGCAAGCCCAAATCCTGCGGCTTGAGTCTGCGTCCTTTGTCCAGGACTATTTCACCCGCGCGTAAATCTGTGCCGCGTAAGCGGACGTTTTCACGTGCCTGCACTTTGCGTACAAAGGTCACGGTTTGTGGAGCGGCTGTGCCAGCGTCGCGGGAGTTGAAATCAGTATCTTCGACAGGGATGACAGCGTCAGCCCCTTTGGGTAATTGTGCGCCGGTCATGATGCGCGCGGCTTGACCTTTTGCCAGAGTCACTGTCGGCGCTGATCCTGCCGGGATGTCAGCGACCACGCTCAAGGTGGCGGCAGTTGAGAAGTCAACTGCGCGGATGGCGAATCCGTCCATCGATGAGTTATCAAAAGGGGGGAGGTCATGAGCTGCGAAAATATCCCCTGACAGAATACGGTTGGCGCACTCGATCAGCGGAATGTTTTCTTCTGCGGTGGCTTGAAAGTGTGAGAGGATGCGCTCACGCGCTTCGGTTACAGATAGCATGGCTTAAGCGGCGGGATTATACCGCATCGAATGTCATTGCGAGGGCGTACTTGGCGGGATTATACCGCATCGAATGTCATTGCGAGGGCGTACTTGTTCTTTGCCCGAAGCAATCCCCAACTTAACGGGGAGATGACATTATCCTGGATTAACTCGATGTGCTTCCATGATGTTGGGCAGGTTTTCAATGCGGGCAAGGACGCGGCTGAGTTGTGTCAGGTCTTTTACTTCGATGATGAGGCGCAGATCAGCCATGCTGCGGTTGACGTTTACTTTTACATCGGCAATGTTGATACTTTCATCTGAAAGCAGGTTTGAAATATCACTGACCAGCCCCTGGCGGTCGTAGGCTTTGATTTGGATCGGCACGGGGTAGGTATGTTCCACATGTCCCCAGCCTACTTGAAGCAGACGTTCGCGGTCTTTGGTCGCCAAAATATTCGGGCAATCCTGGCGGTGAATGGTCGCGCCGCGCCCGCGGGTGATGAAGCCGACCACCGGGTCACCAGGCATGGGATTGCAACAGCGCGCCATCGAGGAGAGCATCCCTTTCAGCCCTACCACTTCTATAATATTTGTGGAGGTGGTGGTCTTGACGGTGGGATTTACTTCAAAAATTTCATCCGCTTCTTCGTGCTGGGAGAATTGTTTGATGACCTTGTTGACAGAGAGGTCGCCGTTGCCCAACTCGATGAACATTTCATCCGGCGTTTTGTAATTAAGCTCACGCGCCATTTTTTCGAAATTGATTTCTTTGATTCCAAGGCGCTGCAGTTCTTTTTCCAGTCCGTCACGTCCCTGCGCCAGGTTTTGTTCGTCTTCCTGTTTCTTGAACCAGACCTTGATTTTTGAGCGCGCGCGTTGGGTGCGGACCAGCCCAAGGTTGCCGTTCAACCAATCGCGGCTGGGAGTACCGCGTTTGGCGGTTAAGATTTCAACCTGGTCGCCGGTCTTCAATTCCTGGTACAACGGGACAAGTTTTCCATTGACGCGTGCGCCGCGGCAGCAATGTCCAATATCGGTGTGGACGTGATAGGCGAAGTCGATTGGCGTGGAGCCAGCGGGCAGGTCGATGATATCTCCGCGCGGGGTGAAGATGTAAACACGGTCCTGGAATACGTCGCTGCGTAGGGATTCGACGAACTCAGCCGCATCATGCACATCTGAGCCCCACTCCATTTTTGTGCGCAGAGAGTTGATCAGCTTTTCGTAATTCCTGTCGGCGTGCTTCGAGCCTTCCTTGTATTGCCAGTGCGCGGCGATGCCATACTCGGCATTGACGTGCATTTCATGGGTGCGGATCTGCACTTCGAGCGGGCGTTTGTCATCGTAAAAGACGGCGGTATGCAGGGATTGATAAAAGTTATCTTTGGGGGCGGCAATGTAGTCGTCGAACTCGCCGGGTATCGGGCGCCATGTGGTGTGGATCACCCCAAGCGCGGCGTAGCAGGATGGCACATCTGGCACGATCAGCCGCACTGCGCGCACGTCGCGCACCATGTCGAAGGCTTTATCCTTCTTCTGCATTTTTTTGTAGATCGAATAAATGTGTTTCGGGCGCCCGCTAATTTCGGCTTTGATGCTGTTTTGTTCAAGCAGTTTTGCAAGGCTTTCCTTGATGGTTTCAAGCTGGGCTTCGCGGTCTGGTCTTTTTTCGGTGAGAAGTTCGGCGATCTCTTTGTATTTTTCAGGGTTTACATAGCGAAAGCCGAGGTCTTCGAGTTCCCATTTGATCTGCCAGATGCCGAGTCGGTTGGCGACTGGCGCAAAAATATCCAGCGTTTCCTGTGCAATACGTTTACGTTTGTGTTCGGGCATGTGGCTGAGTGTGCGCATGTTATGTAAACGGTCAGCCAGTTTGATGAACATCACGCGCACATCCTCACCCATGGCTAGGAAGGTCTTGCGCAAGGTCTCCGCCACGATGTCTTCCTTGCGCCCCAGTGATGCAGGCGCGAGTGGAAGATCTTCAACCCCATTATCGCCGTTTTCTGCGTGCTGGTCGCCGCGTGAGACGCGGGGCAGGTGGGTTAATTTCGTGACACCATCCACCAGCGCGGCAATCGTATCTCCAAAGTCGCGGCGGAGATCGGCAAGCGTGATGGGTGTGTCCTCCACTGTATCGTGCAGGAGCCCCGCCGCAATCACTTCCGGCGGCACTTTTAATTCGGATAAAATACTGGCGACTGCAATGCAGTGGTTGATATAAGGTTCGCCTGAATGACGTTTTTGTTCGCGGTGTGCTTCCTCCGCCACCCAATAGGCGCGCTGTATCAGTTCGCGTTCAGCGATGGTATAGTTTTCTGGAAGTTGCTCCAGAAGTGTTTCGAGCGGAATGGTGGTGGCGGCAGATTTCATGGTGGTCTATTTTACACCGTTCAACAGGCGTAATCCAAAAACGGATTTGAATTGAGCGCGCTTCATTTTAGTTGAAGTTTTTCAGCGTGCAACGTATTGCGTGTTTTGTGAACATCCAAAACGGAACACGCAATACAGCTTTATCCCAGCTTATTTGATATGCTTCTTGATGTCGTCACGCAGGTCGAGCGAATTGCCTGTGATAAACCCAAAAATGATGAACAACAGGGTTATTCCAGCGCCCGCAAAAATTGCATATTGCGATTTCCAAAAGTTGGGCAGGATTGCAATCACAAGCACGCCGGCGATAAGCCCATAAAACGGCATCCTGATACTGTGTGGAATATCGCTCCACGCCTTTTGGAAGGAAAAAGGCTTTTGCATACGTTTTTCTTTGATGACACTGTTGCGCTGGAATTGACGCTGTTTGACCAGAGGGTCACGGTCAGTCAGTTGTTTCTGGCGCAGTCTTTTCAACTTTTCAGATTCTGATTCTGGCATGACAGCCTCCTTTGTGTTTATAATTAATTCATCATAATTCTGGAGTCCATCAGCTCACTTGCCTTGCGGGTGCTGATGGATAATTCGTAAAGCGCCTGGCAATGACTTTCTCCAGCCAAACGGACAGCAAGCTGTCTGACTCCAGAATCGCCTTCATGAAACACTGATAATTGTACAGGGATTCATATTCAATGACTATTACCAATAATATTACAAGATTTTTGGATGCCCGTAAGGTGGTTTATACCGCCCACGAATTGCCCGCGGAAAAACTGGGTGCTGTGGAAGCCGCCCGGCACATGGACGTTTCGCCCGATCAGGTTTTCAAGACAATCGTGATCGTACGCGAGAAGAAGAAACCCGTGCTGGCTGTTGTCCCCGGCCCCCGTGTGGTGGATTTGAAATTGCTGGCAGCATTCCTGGCTGAGAAAAAAGTATCCCTGCCCACCGAGCGTGAAGCCGAACAGTTGACAGGCTTACAGGCGGGGGGCATCTCTCCGCTGGCGTTGATCAATAAAGGCTTTCAGGTGGTGATCGATTCCGCCGCGCAGGGCTTCGAGCAGATTTACGTCTCAGGTGGTCAGCGTGGGCTGGATATTCAACTACCTGTGAGTGACCTGGCAAGGCTGGTCAATGCCCGTTTTGGAAATATCAGCAGGGAAGAGTGACGATGGGGGAGGTCATTGAGATGAACATGCTGGTTAGTATGAAGCGGCGCTTCCTACGTACCTGTCATTGACCCAGACTGTATATTGTCCTTCAGAATATTCGCCAAGTAACAGGGTGGTTTCAAATTGTTGAAATACGTTCTCGCAATTTATTTTAGAATCTGCAACGCTATAGATTTCAACAATGATCTGATACTCCATATTGGGCGGGTTGACTTTAATCCGCAGTTCACTGCATACGCTGGGCATGGATCCCAGAACGTGGAGTTCTGCTCGGATGGGTGTTAGATCGTAGCGTTCCGAAAGACTTGTGGAGGTCAAAGTCACGCCGTCTTGTTTCAAATTCAAGTCTCCCTGTCTTGGCGCGTATGGGTTTTCCTCCTGCTTTACGATAAATGGCGTGATTGCTGTAGATGTTGGCGCCTGTGTAGGTTGTGCGGCGCAGGCGCTTAATATCAGCATCAGGAGTAAAAAAAAAGTTCGTTTCATTATGACCTCTTGCAAAAGTTGGCGCAGGCTCAAGACTGTCTCGTCCGTCTATTATGGCACATTTCTCGATTCCCAATTTGCCGATCATCCCCTTATAATAATCTCATGTTTTCATTCACAGTAACCGCCAAAAACAACCGTGCCCGCACTGGGCAGTTCTCTACACCGCACGGCGAATTGCAAACGCCAGTCTTTGCGCCCGTCGGCACCCAGGCAACCGTCAAGACACTTACGCCTGAGCATCTCAAAGGCATTAACGCCTCACTGGTATTGAGCAATACCTATCACTTGTATTTGCGCCCGGGGGATGAACTGGTGCGTGACATGGGCGGACTGCATAAATTCATGCAGTGGCACAATCCTATGCTGACTGATTCGGGCGGATTTCAAGTTTTCTCGCTTTCGCAAACCCGCAAAATTGACGATGATGGCGTGACCTTCAAGAGTCACATTGACGGTTCCACGCATCGCTTCACGCCTGAGAAATCCATCGCCATTCAGGAGAATCTCGGCGCGGATATTATTATGGCATTCGATGAATGTTCCGACCCGAACGATCTGGCGTATTCCAAAATCGCCATGCAGCGGACTCACCGTTGGGCGATACGTTCGCTTGAAGCGAAGACCCGCCCTGATCAAGCTTTATTCGGCATTGTGCAAGGCGGCGTGAACCCTGACCTTCGGGCTGAGTCTGCGAAGTTTATTGCCTCTCTCGATACGCCTGGAGTTGCCATCGGCGGACTTTCGGTGGGAGAAACCAAACAGGAAATGTACGATACGCTGGATGTAGTCACTCCGCTGCTGCCGGAAAACAAGCCGCGTTACCTAATGGGCGTTGGCACACCCGAAGACCTCATCAATGGCGTCCTGCGTGGCGTGGATATTTTCGACTGCGTCCTGCCAACCCGTCTGGCGCGTCACCATTCTGCGTTTTCACCCGAGGGGCGGCTCAATCTCATGAATGCAACTTTCGCCCGTGACGAACGTCCCATAGATGAAGACTGCGATTGTTATACCTGCAAGACTTTTACGCGGGCGTATGTTCGTCATTTAATCGTAGCCAGGGAATTACTGGCAGGGACGCTTATTTCGATTCATAATTTGAGAGCGTTGATACGACTCATGGAAGCAATTCGCGGCTATATTGCAGATGGCTCATTTGAATCGTACGCGCCCGAATTGCTAAATCAATGGGCGAATAATGCAAAAAGAGGGTAATAATCGGATGAGTCCTTACTTGCAAATGGGAATGAGCGTATGCCGCAAATTGGATTAACGCTTCTATTTCTAGGGATTGCCTCACTGCTACTCCTGGGCAATGTCCTGCGCGCCGACATCGTCGCGTTGATGTTAATGCTGGCGCTGGGCTTAAGTGGCATCCTTTCTCCGCAGGAGACATTCTCTGGCTTTAGCCGTTCAGCCGTCATCGTCATGCTCTCCGCTTTTATCCTGGCAGAAGGACTGCGCCGCTCAGGCATCACCGAGCGGCTGGGCGCATTCATCATCCGCTTGTTTGGAACAAGTGAAGCGGGCTTGATCTTTGGCGTGATGAGCGCCTCGGCATCGCTTTCTCTTTTTATGAACAATATCGCCGCCGCATCCTTGCTTTTTCCATCTTTGTCGGGCATGGCTCGCCGCTCCAAAGTCTCGCCCTCCAAGTTGTTAATGCCGCTGGCATTTGGAACCATTCTCGGCGGCATGGCAACTTTATTGACCGCCACTAATATTATCGTCAGCGGATTGCTGCGCGACGCGCATCTGGTTGGTTTCTCTCTGACAGATTTTGCGCCCATCGGGCTTCCACTCACGCTGGCGGGCATTCTCTTCATGGTCTGGTGGGGACGCAAACTGCTGCCGAACCAATCTCCAGCCGAGCGCCACGAGAGAGACGCAGAGTCTGACGACCTGCTCAACACATATCAAATTTCTGAACGGCTGCTGCGGGCAAAGGTTCACGCGGGTGGTTGTTTGGATGGCGTGGCGCTTGAACAAAGCGGACTGCGTGAGAAATACAATCTGAATGTCATTGCGATCCAGCGCGCAAAAAATATCCTGACCCTCGAAGCGCGGACAATTCTCAAAGGCGGCGACGTGCTTTTAATCATGGCGCGCCCCGAAGACAGCCTGCCCGAACCGCTCAAAGATTTTTTGGAAGTCCTCCCCTCTGGCGAGTGGCAGCATGATTATTTCGCCACGCCCGATTTGAAGATGTTTGAAGCCGCCATTGCGCCGCGCTCGCACCTTGCCACGCAGACCCTAACCGAAATTCGCTTTGGGCAAAAATTCAGCGCCAAAGTGCTGGCAGTCTGGCGGCATGGACGCTCCATCCGCACCCGCCTTGCAGATTTGCCGCTGGAATTTGGTGACGGTCTTCTGCTTCAGGGAACTGAAAAGAGTCTGAACTTATTGCGGACGGAACCTGGTTTGATCCTTCTGGCTGAATCAGCGCCCTCGACTCGGATGACGCTTCGGGGCTGGTTCACCGCCCTGATTATGGTACTCACTTTGAGCATGGCTGTCGTTTTCCCAAACCTGATCGCAGAGATCATGTTGAGCGGTGCAGTGCTGATGGTTTTGATCCGCACCCTGAGCATGGATCAAGCCTACCGTGCCATCGAGTGGCGCAGCTTATTCCTTGTGGCGGGCATGTTGCCTGTCGGCGTGGCGTTGAGTAAAACAGGCGCATCCACCTTGTTTGCCAATATTATTCTTTCCTCTCTGGGCGGCGCAGGACATTTGGCTTTGCTGGCAGGCTTCGTCCTGCTGACCGTCGCCCTGACGCAAGTCATCAACGGCGCGGCGGCAGTCACGGTCATTGCGCCGATTGCGATCAGTGTCGCCCAACAGGTAGGCATGGAACCGAGAAGCATGGCGATGGCGGTGGCGCTGGCGTCTTCGATGGCGTTCATGTCTCCG
>JFJP01034099.1_pt1 | contig 13351 bp, 11 predicted proteins | sample 431651 | NCBI WGS metagenome assembly JFJP01 (sample SAMN02602958, study PRJNA72255) | Microbial mat metagenome, whole genome shotgun sequencing project. | biome: fresh water; feature: sink hole; material: water; isolation source: purple microbial (photo- and chemosynthetic) mats found in...
ACCAAGAAACTTTCATGTATGATAAAATTCTTAGATCGTGAACCGTGACGAAGCACTGAGGTTTCATCTCAAGGCAGCCTACGAAGACCTTAGTCGTCCCGGGACAAGTGTTCGTCTTCCCCCTCCTGCCAAGGCTTCAACCGCCACACTTTTTCCAAAGCCAGGAGCGCCAGAGGGCCATTTTCACCTGGGTGCGGAAGTCTTTTTCCAACGGAGTTCCAGCACGAAATTCCGCTTCCCCTCCGGTATCCTTGATCTCGGACCTGGAGAGTGTCTGCTGGTTCCCCCCCGGACCTATCACGCCGAAACCATTGTTGCCGACGGGCACCCCTTCCTCAACATTGTGTTGTATGCCGACAAAACAAACTTGTCGTGCCACTTGGCCGACCAAGGAACCGGCGGAGTTCCCCAGGTTGCTTACCCTGAACACCGCGAAGGTCCGGTGTTCGGACACAGCACCAGGATTGTCACTGACTTGATCCGGTCTGTCCTTGGTATGGCCATACTGCTGCTCGACTTACCCGCGCAGGGTCAGGAAGAGCCCCTGCCTGTAGTTCGTTGCCGCCGAATGATTCATGAAGATCTGGGCAACTCAAGCCTTTCGGTGGCTTCGCTGGCTCAACGCCTGGGGTGCAGTGCTGACTATCTGTCGCATCTGTTTCGAACAGCGAGGGGAGAAAAGCTCACAACCTATATTGAAGAGTTACGGATGCTCCGGGCGGCGGAACTCCTCACCGAGACCGGCCTTTCCTGCAAAGAGGCTGCATGGGCCTCAGGTTACTCCAACCAGAGCTATTTCATCCGCTGCTTCCGCAAACGCTGGGGAGCATCACCAGGAAGCTACCGCCAGTCGAAAGGCTGAAAGACGATCAGGCGCCCAGGCTTTCTTTGGCTGGGTCAAAAAAAGACCGGGCTTTGCCGTCGACAATCATTTTAAGGGTCAGCGTTCCAAAGTAATTTTGAATCTGGTCGGCAGCGGCCTTCCAGACATCGAAGGAAAGACACTCGTCGTGTTCCGTGCACACAGGGGTTTCATCGTTGCAAGAGGTACAAGGCGTCAGGTCGAGTCCTTCACCAACAGCGTCGAATACCTGCTTCACCGTGACTTCATCCAAGGGACGAGCAAGGGAAAAACCACCACCGGGTCCGCGAACCGACGAAATCACGCCGGCTTTCTTGAGCTTGAAAAACAGCTGCTCAAGAAACTCTGGTGATATTTTCTGCACGGCAGAAATTTCCTTGATGGAAATGGGTACTCCCTGGGCATTGACGGCCAAGTACAAAATTGCTTTCAACGCGTACCGGCCCTTGGTGGTAATCCTCATACAGGAGATTATGACACGACAAGTCAAGTAATGGCAAGTGTGCGTTCCATCAGGACGGCGCGCCAGCCCTTGCTCCGCTCATCTCTGAGCTTTCTGAGACCTCGATGACGCTCCAAAAAACGGGTCAGATCGGTAGAGCTTCCGTTCAATAGAACTTGCGCGCCTGGAGCCAAAAGCCGAAGCAGAGCCTCGCGGGTGTCATCAACCCACTTGATCTCAGGTTCAGGAAAAACCTGCAAAAGGGCCGATCCGATGCTGCCGGGGCCGAGTTCCAAGTCAGAGAAAAAGGCGGCAGGATGGAGAAGCGCGCTCCTTTTCACCACGTTTTGAGCCGAGGCCAACAACCCGAGGAGGTCATTGCCGGCCAAATGAAGGGCCGTCTCGGGGGGCAGAACACTGTCGGCCCAGGTCGACAGATGCCCTTGGACAGGTTCCCAGACAAGACAATCGCCTTTGAGTTTCATGTCATCAAGAAGGGGTTGTGTCACCTGAAGACGGTAGTCCAGGGCATCAAAGTTCGGTAATCCATAAAACGTCTTCTGCAAGAAATTGCGCGGTCCCACCGACCAGCGAACCTCGCTTCGGCGGTAAACTTCCGGAAAAGCCGCTCCCTCCGGGGAACCCTTCGCGGGGACCGTTCCTGACCGGTAATGAAACACCCGGTAGCCCTTGCCTGACTCCTGATAGATCTGTTCGGCACCGCACTTGTCCAGCTCTTGAGAAAACCAAGCCGCCAAGGGCTCAATGAGCACCACGGCAGCCAGGCCCCCGGGTGCCAGAAGTGCCAAAGAACGGGGCACGAAATCGATCAGCACGGGCTCTCCTGTTTTAGCAGGCACATTCGACACGACGAGGTCCCAGGGACCAGGGACTTCTTCCAACAGAAGACCCGCTTCCGCATCAACGGTCACACCGTTCAGTCGTGCGTTCTCAGCGGTAAACGCCACCGCCAGCGCCAAACGGTCCCGAGCTGTCACTTGTAACTCAGGACGAAACTTCTTCAAAGCCACGGCCAACGGACCATAGCCGCAACCAACGTCGAGCACCCGGCCCTTTGCGGGCACTGAACCGGTTTGCGCCAGAGTTTTCAAAAGCAGCATCGTTCCATCATCGACGTGACGGCTGGAAAACAAGGCGTGGCTGGTCTTTAATCGCAATTCCACCCCCGAAAACTTCAGGGGAACCGTTTTATGGACGGCAAATTCGGGAAACACGCTCATCGGCCCAGCATACCTTTGAGGAAATTCTCAGCCTGTCTGACAGCGTCGGCTACCACCTTGGTGCCAGGATCCTGGGATCTGTTGAGATCGGCCTTCCACGACTCCCAGGCCTGACGCATTTCGGCACCCGGATCCGCAGCCCCTTCACGGCGGAGGGTTCCTGCCACAATTGCGGAGTACTCGTCACCTTGAGACCAGCTGTGGAGTGCCGAATACCGCTGAATCAAAGCCGGATGGGTGGCGTCCCAGTTCCCTAATACCTTGAAAAGACTGTCCAGAAGGTCACCAGAGGCCTCCCAATCGGCCCCTTGGCGCAGCAGCTCACTCTCGTCAATCACACCGGACAACCCCGGGTAACCGACCTTGATCAGCGCTCCTAATGCCGCCTTGGGTTCCTGACAAGCCAGCAGTCCGGCCCGGTCGCAAGAAAGCTCACTTTTTCGCTCCCAATCCAGAAGCGCCGCGTAGACAGGGAGACGAACCAGTTCAGCAGCCTGGGTGAGTTGGAGAGAAAGCTGGGTCAGCAGCCAGAGCGCGGTACGATAGACGGAATGCCCAGCCTTCAGGTGGCCAATCTCATGACCTGCCACAGCCAACAGCTCTTCGGGGGTCAACGTCTGAACCAACCCGCCACCCAAGACGACAAAAGGTGTTTCAAATCCCAGGACCCGGGCATTGTAATCCAGGCCAGGCGAGACAAACACCTCGGGAACGGGTGAAACGTCGAGAATTCGGCAGGCTTCCACCACCGCTTGCTGAGCCGCTGGTATTTGCAACGGTCCCGAACGAACCGAGGAGGCAAGCCAAGTCAGACGCAAAGAGCGGTCGGAGGTCATCCCACCAAGCCCCTTGAGCAGCTCAGGCAATCCTGGAATTTGCGTTAGGATTGTCAAAGCCGCACGGTCAGCAGGGTGTTCCCAGGTGCGAGGGCTGATGCCCTCAAGGCGAATTCGTTCAGTATTCATGGCATTAAGGTAACCGATGGCTGAGGTGTTGGCAATTGGCAGGTGCCGGCCCTACAATAAAGGCATGAAAACCTGGACCACCCCCTGGGGAACACTTTCCTTAGGCCGCCAGCCCTATGACGGCGACCCGGCGCTTCAGGCTTGGAGCGCTGCGGATCTTGTTCTGGCCCGGTATGCACTCGAGGCGGTGGATACCTCTGAGAAGCTGCAGGTGGTGTTCAATGACGCTTTTGGGGCTTTGACCGTCCTTCTCATTCAGAACCATCGTTCTGTCGCACAAATCTCTGACTCCAGCCTGGGTCAACGGTCGACCTTGCTCAACCTGGAAGCCAATGAGCTGTCCAGTGACAAGGTGCTGTTGCTGGACAGTCTGACACTTCCTGAACCAGAAAAGACTCCTATGGTCCTTTACCGTTTGCCCAAAACCAATGCGCTCCTCGAGTTCCAGCTCCACCAAATCCGTTCCTTGTTGCCCGTTGGGTCTGTGGTGGCGGCTTCGGCCATGGTCAAAGAACTGCACACATCAACTCTCGAAATTTTTGAGAGAGTTTTGGGTCCCACCGTGACCGACCTGGCGGAGCAAAAAGCCCGGCTGATCCGATCGACAGTGGCCGAGAGAGCCCCTGCCCAACCCGAATTCCCCACCGTGTTCGCCGTTGAGGGGTTGGGAATGCGTTTGGTGAACCATGCCTCGGTGTTCAGCCGTGAAAACCTCGATGAAGGGACCAGACTGCTGCTGCAGCACTTCCCCAAAATCGGTATGGGGAAAAAAACGATCATCGACCTGGGATGCGGAAACGGAGTACTGGGTCTGGCAGCGGCCCGGCGCGCCCCTGAAGCGAAAATCTACTGTGTCGACGAGTCGTTTATGGCTGTTTGGTCAGCCAGAGAAACCTTTCACATCAATGAGCTGGGGGGACGGGGATTCTTTCTACCAGGGGACGGACTCGAGGACTTTGACGCTGCTTCAGCCGACTTAATTCTCTGCAATCCACCTTTCCACTATCAAAATGCCCAGACCCTGGAAATTGCGCTCTCCATGTTTGATCAGGCTCGGAAGGTTCTCAAACCCGAAGGTGAGCTTTGGGTTGTCGCCAACAGGCACCTGGGTCATCACAAGGCATTAGCCGCCCGGTTTGCATCGGTGCGGACGGCAGCACTCGACGAAAAATTCATCGTTTTGAGGGCGAAAAGGTAAAGTCGCCGCGTCCAGCTTCTTTGACGCTGTACATGGCACCGTCGGCCAAAGTCAAAAGTTTGTCCGGGTCCAGCCCGTCGTCGGGAAAAAAACTGATGCCGATGCTGACACCGATGGAAACCACCAAACCATTCACCTCAAAAGGGGTTTGGAGGGATTGGACGATTTTCTGGGCAACAACACTCAAAGCTTCCTTAGTTCCGACCTCGGGACAGAGCGCAACAAACTCATCCCCGCCCACCCGGGCAACCGTATCGGAGTCCCGAATACAGCCTTTCAGGCGCGAGGCGACTTGAATCAGCAGCCGGTCACCGACCGAGTGACCATACTGGTCGTTGACCGCTTTGAAGCGGTCCAAATCCATATAGAGCAGTGCGAACTTCCGGCTTTCCCGGGAAGACAACGCAATCAGATGGCTCATGCGGTCAAAGAGCAACACCCGGTTGGGAAGTCCCGTCAGCGCGTCATGAAGGGCAAGGACCTCCAGGCGGGTTTGTGATTCTTTCAATGCGGTCAGATCATAGGCAGCAAACACGGTGCCCAATTGTTTTCCTCGAGCATCTGCCAGAAGGGAGGCGGAAAGCGAAAGCGTCACAGTCCGCCCTTCTTTGTTGAGGCGGTATTCCACGTCGGCAAAGGGAGGATCGGGTAGAGTACCCGGCAATACGGAAGTGATGGGATTTTCCAGGACCGGTTGCCCTTCGGTGCGGAGCAACTCGAGAGCACCGTCATTGGCAATACGCACCAACCCCTCGAGATCTACAACGACGACGGGACTGCGCAGCGTTTTGAGAATTTGAGAAGCCGCCAGTTCCGGAGTGATGTCGACAAGTCGGTAGCGTCGAAGAACAAAACCTGTGCACAGTACAAAAATAAAAATGGGGATATAGCCAAAGGCAAAGACTTGTAATCCGAGCACCGGCAAGTAATCCACGGCACCGAGGTATCCGAAACCCAGCGAAAGCATCAAACCCCTAAGGCGTTGACGATGCGTCACAGAGCGGCTTTTTCGATATTCCCGGATGTACAGAACATAAACGGAAACCAATACGGCTATGAAGAAAATAAGATTGACAATTCCCAGCATCCCGTAGCTGGGGTAGTATCCCCACGGAACCACAAAATTCGAGACCACAACAAGGTCCGTCCAACCGGAAGCCAAGGCCATTCCGACGGAGACTAGAACAATCGCCACAGAAAAGCGGAAATATCGTCTGACTTTGCCCAGAATCAGGGCGGTCACACTAAAAAACGCTCCCGGTATCAAGGAAACCCCGACATGGGCGAACCGTTCCCACGCCAAGGCATACTGAGCATCGAGAGTGGCATACGAAAAGCCGGCCCCTAGACAATAGGTGCCAACAGACCAAGAAAATGCCAGATACCATAAACCCAGAGCAGAGGCCCTTTCCTGCAAGTTGACGAAAAACCCCAGTGCAAACAGAAGGACACCAACTCCTAAAACTGGGAGGGAATGAGCATCAAATTGATACACGCTGGGATCAAAAAGAGTTTCCATGGACTTGCTATGATAGTACCACAACCAAAAGTGGTCGACAAGATATTCTCGAAATTTTTAGCAATTCATGATTCAGGCTGTTTCTTTTCTGGTTCCGTTGCCACAACCCGGTCTTCCTGCCCAAGTCCCTCCAAGGGAAAGCTTTCTTTTCCATCTTCCTTTGTAAACCAAGGAAACGACTGGTGTCTGACCACCATGAACGCCCCCCCTTTGCCCCCGAGGGAAAACACCTGGGGCTGACCATCGGCGGCCCCGCCGGGAACCTCGGCCGCGGCACCGTCCCAAAACCAGGGCCGCAAAGTCCCCGTGCCATCATCGGCCTGCCAGCCGGCCAGAGCCAGATTTCCCTCTTCCACAGCGGCACCTAACAGCGGGTAAACCCCCGAACTGGCGGCCTCAGCAGGCTGGGTCCACCCCTCAGCGCTCCAAAACAGCGGTTGGGGCAAGGCAGTGCCGGGGGCGCCCCACCCTGCGGCCATCGGCCAGGCTGTTACGGTCAGTCGGCCACGCCAGCCTTCGGGAGGCTCGATCAGAGTGCCCGAGACTTCAAGCCATGGACGACCGGAGCCGTCCCTGCCGGCCACCATCCATCCGGTCTCGGGTCCCAGTGTCAGGGCATAAATCACCCGCCCATCGTCAAAGGCCCGGGCCGCGAGGGGTATTCCCGCCTGCCAGACCTCGTACCGGGGCTTGCCCGAAAGGGCTCCGTACACCAACAGAACCCTATCGCCGATTCGGTCGGCTCGGTCAGGTATCGGATACCACCCCGCGTCGAACTCGGGCTGTGGCGGTGGACTGACTTTGGTTTCGGTCTTGGTTTCGTCCTTGGTTTCCTTCTTTTTGGGGAGCTCCAGAGTAAAAAAACGGGCTATGGTTCCCTCGCGGGACCACCCCCACAAAGCCTTGTCGTCTACCCCGCCCAGCACCAGGTCCGAGCCTTCGGTCAGATAAGTCTTTTCCCCTTCCGACCACTTCCAAATTCTACCGCCGCCGTCTCCATAAAGCACCGGACCGGCAGCTCCCGAAACTTTTTCCGTCTCCTGCGCCCCGCACAAAACCGCAGCGAACAATAGGGACAGAGTCAAAAATGTTTTTTTTACCAAGGCGAGTTCTCCTGAGCGATGTGCCACGGTGCCAGTTCGGCCAGCATCGCAGCATGCAATCCGGCTGCCCCTGCCACCACATAGCTTTTTTTCAGCGTCAGCGGCAGGCCGGCGGCATCGGTGACCACAGCACCGGCCTGGGAGGCAATAAACGCACCCGCAGCAAAGTCCCAGGCATGGATGCCAATCTCGAAATACCCCTCCGTCCTCCCTGCCGCCACATAGCAGAGTTCCAGCGCCGCTGAACCAAATCGCCTCAGATCCATAATACCGCGATCGAAGAAGGTTCGGATGGCGTTGAGAGTCAGATCAATATTGGAATCGCGGTCGTAATGGAACCCAGCGGCCAAGACGGCTTGTTCGAAGCGTATCGCCGAGGAAGCCCGGATGGGCGCATCGTTCAAGAAGGCACCTTGACCCTCCACGGCCACAAAAGTCTCCTCAACCAGAGGGTTGGCTACCAAGCCAACCACGGGCTTACCTTTGTAGTAAACACCGATGGAAGTGGTGAAGTATGGAATGTGACGCGAGTAGTTGGTTGTCCCATCAATGGGATCCACAATCCACAGCCAATCGCTGGTCCGCCCCTGGTCCCCCCCCTCCTCCCCCAGAAGGTTGTGGTCGGGGAAACTTTCGGTCACCGTACGGGCGATCACCTGTTCGCAGGCTATATCGGCAGCAGTCACCAAATCGCGCAGTGAACCCTTGCTGCGGATCTCGGTTCCTTCCTTCAGCCCCTTCAGCTGGACTTCGCGGGCCCTGAGGGCCGCTTTCTTGGCAACGGCGACAATTTCGTTTAGACTGCTCATTCCACCGTTATAACACAGGAGCGATGTGACATCCATGTCAAAGATCCCCGTCCGGATGTTCCGGCTTCCTACCCTCACCCTGGTCGGCCAACCCTGGCGTACCGGGGACGATGAAAAGCTCTTTTGGGTCAACTTCACCTTTGACGCCCTTCCCTTTGTTCTCAGCGAATTGGCGGTTCTCGAAACCGGCCGCGACCTCAAGGCCCGGAACTTCCAAACCGCACCCGACGGAAAGACCCGCTTTCAATTCAAGGGTATTCCCGAAAAAGCCATGACGCCCGGTCTGCATCTTTTTCCCGCTGACTGGCCTGTCCGCCATGAGCACAAGGCCTACTTGGTTCCGCTCGGGGCCCAGAACCAGACGGTGACCGCCAACAGGGGTAAGCTGAAAGGTTCCCTCCTACCGGCAGAAGGCCTTGAGGTTGACCTCAAAAAAGTCGATGGCGGCAACGGTAAGTTCTTGATCGCTGTTTCCTCCAAAAAAGTCTTGCCCTGTCTGACAGGCCAGCAGTACACCCTCGAACCGGCAGGCGACCCTCCGCTGGACCTGGCCCTTGTCACCTGCGGAACCGTCGAACCACGCGATTTGTCTGACTTTGTCAAAAAGACCTTTCGTTTTCCCGGGCTCCCGACGGTCAATGCGCTGTATTCCATAGGGTTGCGGGTCAACGGGTTTGCCGTCCTCCCCCCTCCCCTCTGGGAAGAAGTATTCGAAGAAACCGTGGGCACCGAAGGTGTACGGATCATGACCAAGGCATGGGCCCACTTTTCCAAGAAGGCCCGAAACGCCGCAGCTCAACCCGGCGGAATCAGCCAGGACGAACTCAAGAAGCGGATGGGGCTTCCTGAGGCGGTCTACACTTTTCTGACAGAAAAACTTGTTGATGACGGAATTCTCCGCAGCAAAGAGGGCTTCTTCCTGCCGGTGGCTGACCCCGAAACCTACTTATCACCCATCGCAAAAAAAGCACTCGACCAGCTTGATGAAAAAAGCGTCCATGGTGTTGATATCGACAACGAACCAAACGCCCTCTTCAAGAAAACCTATCAGGATCTGGCGCGCATGGACTTGGCTGTCGCAACCGAAACCCCGTGGATCTACGGTCGGGCCGGGTGGGCCATCCTGAGATCCCAGGTCTGCGGTCCGGGCACCTTGGGACGAGAATGGAAAATTGCCGAGGTCAAAGAATTACTCGATATCAGCCGCAAGCCTATTTTGGGAATTCTCAACCAGTTGGAAAAAGAGGGCTGGCTGGAGCGTAAAGAGGATCATAGGCTTGTGGTAAAAGAAGCCCCCGCCGTCTAGAATTGTGCCATGGATACAAAAACGCTGACGTTCACCATGATGCTGGTGGCTGGAGCCTTGGCTTTGGTGACCGTGATCTTGGCCTTGTACCGCCGAGAGAAGCATTTGACCATCTATGCTGCCGGTTTTGTGACCGCCATGTTCAGTTTTCTGCTGTTCATGGGTCAAGGCACCCTTTCGTCATGGCTGAGCGTTATTGCCGCCAACCTTTTGCTGCTCTTTTTCTATTTGAGTTTGGCCTGGGGATTACGAACCTGGGCCGAAATTCCGCGGACGTGGCCAGGTCGGTTCAATGTGTATATCCTGGTTTGGTTGGGTGTACTGTTACCGGCAACCTACCTCTGGGATTCGTACCTTGCCAGGGCAACCGTTTCTTCCGTGTTGATCGTTGTCGTGACGGGTGAGTTCTTGTTCGCGGTTTCCAGGACGAAACGAGAAGTTTCCACCGTCATTCATCGTGCCGCCTGGCTGATCGGCTTGGGTTTGATAGCCTGCCACGTCATACGCATCGGGCTGCTCTGGCTTCCCCAGAATGCAGAGGCCTCCCTGCTGAGCAACAATGTCGTCAGCTCCTTTACCTTTATCTTCACCATTTTCTTTTCGATTCTCTGGACGGGCCTGATTCTGATCACCGATGCGGCCAGCCTCGTGAAAGAGCTAAGCCTCAAAAATGAGGTGCTCGAAGCTTTGGCAACCACCGACAAACTTACGGGGCTCTCCAACCGCCACCTCCTTGAAACAACAATACTTTCAGAGATGGATCGGTCCCTGCGGTATAGCCAACCTCTTTCGCTTGTGATGCTGGACCTGGATCACTTCAAGCGGGTGAACGACACCTGGGGCCATGAAACCGGGGATCTGGTCCTGAAGACCACGGCATCCCGAATTCTCAGCTCGATCCGAGGCCCTGACTCGGTGTTCCGCTGGGGAGGAGAGGAATTTGTCATTCTGCTTCCCCATACCAACCTTGAGGGAGGCTGCATCCTGGCCGAAAAAATCCGCCAGACCATCGAGGCGGAGCCCTTCCCTACTGTGGGACCGGTAACGGCCAGTTTCGGGGTTGCCGAGTGGAAGCCCCAGGAGTCGCGGGAGCATTGGTTCAAACAAGTGGACCAAGCCTTGTACCGGGCCAAAAATGGTGGAAGAAACCAGGTGGTGCGCTGGAACTCCGAAGATACCCTGCCTATTGCCTTGGTAAAGCTGGAATGGCGCACGGAATGGGAGTCTGGAAACACTGGTATCGACAACCAACACCGCCGTCTCTTGGAAATCGCGAACGGACTCTTGGACCACTCGCTTACCTCGCAGAATAAGGCGGTGCTCACCGGCCTGTTTCAGGAGTTGCTCGACGACGTACTGCAGCATTTTGCCGAAGAGGAACGTGTTTTGCAGACAGTGAAGTATCCGGAAGCAGAGCACCATGCGGAGCTGCACCGACAGTTGGTCACCGAGGCCGTGGTCCTTCGGGACCAGTTTCTCAAGGGAGAAACAGATGCGACTTCGTTCTTCAACTACCTGGTCGGAAAAGTGGTGATTGGCCACCTGCTGACAGCGGACGTGAAATTCTTCCCCTACACCCGTGCCGACAGCCGCGCCTCGACCTCCCGGTCGTAGAGCGCACTGAAATCCCAGGGGCGGCAGAACTTAGGTGCCAAACTTACCCCGTCTGCTCCAGGGAGATTGAGACTGCCATTACCGAGAAGTTCCGTCCAGCCGACAGCTGGCTCGGTGATTGAGGTCAGCGCGTGGCGAGCCTCTACGAGGGCTCGTTCAAAAAGCTGCGGAAACGATTCCTGTCGAGCCTGCCCGGTGAGCGGATCGGGCCAATCCTGGCTGGTCATGTTCAGAAAGTCCCACCCGGGAAGGGCAATGGGATGAAAAAAATGCAGGGCGCCATGGCGGGCCGCACGCACAGCATGTCCTGCCGCTCCCGGGGAAGTGAACGATAAGAATCCCCTGGTATCAGAAACAGCATTCTTCAGGCGAGTTTCCACATCGGCCCGAGCCGAGAGCTGGGGAAAGACTTCATGAAGAGCCTCTGCCCATGCTATCCAGAAATCCGCTGGAAAATCCTCGGGTCCAGGAAGGTTTTCCTGCCATCGGCAGGATTCCAACGGTGTTTTCGAAAAGTGGTTCCAAAGGCACACATCGAGAATTCTCTCAAAAAAAGCATGGGAGTGGCGTAGACTCTCCGTCGCAGAATCACCTGGAACACGCCACCCTGAAAAGGACACCACAAAGGGGTGTGCCTGGCGGTCCAAGAAACCATGGGTTACCTGTCCGGCCAGGAATGCCATTCCAGGGTGCTCGGGTCCCCAGCCTCGATCCAAGGCTTCTCTGCGGAACCGAGACAAAAAATCCCCCCAGCCCCGCCGATGGAGACGGGTACCGTACAGAAAGGCCCCCGGCTTGGTGTGCCGGTTGTGGTAAAAGACATCCGGACCCTGACAACCCAGCCGAAACGCAGCGTCGGACCACTGTTGGATCCAATTTGGGGGAAGAACCGAGACAGCTTGATGACCGAGCAGGATATGGGCAATCTGCGAAGGCATGCAGGGAATGTACTCCCGGGTGCATTTTCAGGCTAGACATTTTTTTGTGGGTATGGTAAAAACTTTCTGCACGAGAACGCCGCTGTAGCTCAGTTGGTAGAGCAGTGGACTGAAAATCCACGTGTCACCAGTTCGATTCTGGTCGGTGGCAAGCACTGGGAAGTTCTTACGTAGTAGGGACTTCCCAGTTTCTTTTGAACAGCTACCTGAAAACAGGCGCTGGTTCCTTAATCCTGCGAATGAGCAGATCCTATGAGCAATGGGATCGGCCTAAGAGGAAAAGGCACTATGCGCCGTTTTCATTTACATCCCCGTAACGGAATTTTCTACGTCCAACTCATCGATCCGGCGACGGGAAAACGACTTTCAGCGAAGTCGACTGGTAAGGACACTCGCGATGAGGCCCTGCTTGTCGTCGCGGACTGGCTTAAGGATGGAGTCCCGACAAAAACTTCTTCGCGGCGTCCACTGGGCGAAGTCTTCACTATGCAGAGGGTTTTGGAAACACTGCAGCGGGAGAACCTGACCTCTCAGGATGCCGAAGGGATTGTTTCCATCCTGAAGCGCCGGGGACTACTATTGTCGGCGACGATCACAGACACTCCCGGCTCAGTTCTCTTTGAGGACTTTCTGCTGAAGTTCTGGAACTTCGAGAAGTCCAGATATGTACAGGAAAAGCTTGCCCACGGTCTCCAGATCCGGAGTAAGCACTGCAAGACGTCCACCCTCCGGGCAAAGAAGTACTGGATTCCTTTCTTGAAGGGAAAGCACCTAGCCGAGGTTACCAGAGACGACATCAAGTCGTTGTGCATACATATCTCCTCACCTGAGCTCGACCTGGCTGCGGCAACCAAGAACCGGGTTCTTGTCGTGGGCACCACGGCCCTCAAATGGGCATTCAGCAACGGCCTAATCTCGACCGATGTCACAGACGGGGTGATGACCTTCCGAGGTGAGAGCGAAAAACGAGGAGTCCTAACCCCGGAAGAAGCCCGGAAGCTCTTCTCATTACCCTGGAGAGACGAGCGGCAGCTTCTCGGAAATCTGCTTTCAGCATCCACAGGTCTACGGGCCGGGGAGGTGGTAGCACTACAGCCTGACGCTGTGGGAGACCCGTTACTGAGTGTCCACCAGTCGTGGGAGGAGGACGAGGGGCTCAAACCGACCAAGAACACTGACAACAGGCGGGTCCCACTCATCCCAATAGTGAGAGAACGCCTCTTAAGTCTAGCGGCCAAGAATCCCACCAACTCTGGGTTTGTATTCTGGGGACTGTCGAAGAAGGCCCCGATGGACATCAGAAGTCTGAACGACGAACTGCAAAAGATGTTGGTGACCATGAGGGTAGGACCAA
>JFJP01039496.1_pt1 | contig 13350 bp, 11 predicted proteins | sample 431651 | NCBI WGS metagenome assembly JFJP01 (sample SAMN02602958, study PRJNA72255) | Microbial mat metagenome, whole genome shotgun sequencing project. | biome: fresh water; feature: sink hole; material: water; isolation source: purple microbial (photo- and chemosynthetic) mats found in...
AGATAAAAACACCTCCGGGATTCTTGTAATTGCCAAGAATGAGCTTGCACTTAACAGACTGTCAAAACAGTTTTTCGACCGGACTACAGATCGCAGGTATTACGCACTTGTATGGGGAAGACCAGATCCTCCTGAAGGTATAATTACCGGAAATGTAGGCAGGAGTATTAAAGATCGTAAGGTAATGCAGGTTTTTAAAGACGGGGAAGATGGAAAACCAGCAATAACACATTATAAAGTACTTGAAGATCTTGGTTATATTTCGCTTATTGAATGTAAACTTGAGACCGGACGAACTCATCAGATAAGAGTGCATTTAAGTCATATTAAACATCCTCTCTTTAATGATGAGGAGTATGGAGGCGATCAGATAATTAAAGGAACAACCTTTACAAAATATCAACAATTCATCAAAAACTGCTTTAAGATTCTCCCCCGACAGGCTCTCCATGCAAAATCGCTGGCCTTTGACCATCCTGTAACAGGGAAGAGACTCTCATTCGACTCTGAAATTCCGGATGACATGGAACAGGTCATTCTAAAATGGAGAAAATACACATCGGGCAGAGAGACTGAATAGCTTTGCCAAGGTTTAAAGCGGGATATAATGAATTATATTTCGCCCGTTTTGCGTAAAAAAACTACCAACTGCCACCGGCACCTCCTCCTCCAAAGCTGCCTCCACCAAAACCGCCAAATCCACCGCCTCCGCCGCCACTGCCCCCAGAAAATCCTCCCCAGCTGCCGCTATGAGAGCCTCTTCCTGAATTCATCATACCCAGCAGTAACCATAATGGCAAACCTCCGGTACTTATATTCTTATTGTTTGAACCACCTTTCTTTGAGAATATGGCAACAATTATAATTATAAAAATAATTACAAATATCCCGGCCCCATCTGTCTTAGTACTCTTTTTAGCTTTTTGTCCGAATTCCTCTGCCGAATATTCTCCTCTGGCCAGGGCCATTAATGTATTGGTAGCATCATCGAGCCCGGTAAAAATATACCCCGATTTGAATGCCGGCAAAATATCATAATCAACGATCTCTCCACACGTAATATCAGGAATGGCACCTTCCAGTCCATAGCCCTGTGCGATAAAAACCTCCCCATTTGAACCAGCTGTCTTTGGTTTTACCAGAATAAGTATTCCATTACTGAGTCCTTTCTGACCTATACCCCATTTCTCTGCCAATCGCTGGGCATAGTCAGATTTATCATAACCTCCAAGTGAAGGTACTGTTACAATAGCAATTTGTGTTGATGTAGAGTCGCTGAAAGCAACCAGCTTACTTTCGAGAATACTGACCTCTTCCGGATTAAGCATTCCGGCAAAATCATTTACTAATCTCGGGGGAATGGGTCTTTCCGGAATATCCTGCGAAAAAACATCATTAACAGAACCCGTGCATAAGAGGAGCACGAGTGTCATCAAATAAAAACTTTTTTTTATCATCTTCGTTACTCTTCCTTTGTTCTGTTGAATGAAATCTCGTCGGACAATTCGTTCACATCCTCTTTACTACGCGGAAAATGAGCCTTAAGCTGCTGTCCGGCCATAACAATTCCTTCAGAAAGTCCTTCTGTAAACCTGCTCTCCCGGAAGTTTCTCTTAAGAAGGCTGCTTATTTCATCCCAGAAACCAGCCGGTACTTTTGAATTAATTCCGGCATCTCCAAGAATTGCAAACTTCTTATCACTTACTGCCAGGTAAAACAATACACCGTTACGCTCAGCAGTTTTATGCATACCAAGCTGTCTGAATATCCAGGCTGCTCTGTCAAGTACATCTTCATTGCAGGATGTCTCAATATGTACCCTTATTTCACCTGAGGTTGCCATTTCGGCTTCCCTTACAGATGAAAGAATCAGGGCTTGTTGTTCTTTGGTGAAGAACGATGAAGCATTCATATAAACTATTTAAAAATCAAAAAGTAACCTGTGGGGCTTTTTCAGCGCCTTCTACTGATTCAAAGTAAGGTTTAGCCTGGAAGCCAAACATACCTGCAATAAAGTTTTGAGGAAACCTCTTAACATAGGTATTATAGGCACGTGCCACATCATTGAATTTTCTGCGTTCAACTGAAATCCTATTTTCAGTACCCTCAAGTTCAATCTGAAGATCTCTGAAATTCTGTGTTGCCTTAAGTTCAGGATATTGCTCAACAACAACCATTAAACGGGAAAGAGCGGAAGTTACCTGTCCCTGAGCCTGTTGGAACTGCTGCATATTTTCAGCAGTCATATTTGCAGGATCAATTGTTACTGATGTAGCTTTTGCCCTGGCTTCAATAACCTGGGTTAGAGTAGTCTGCTCAAAATTGGCTGCACCTTTAACTGTGTTGACAAAATTAGGAATCAGGTCTGATCTGCGCTGATATTGTGTTTCAACATTCCCCCACTGACTTGTTACACCCTCATTCATTGTGACCATTCCGTTATAAACCTTTGTACCCCAAAGTACTATACCCAAAACGACTAGTGCCAGAAAAGCAACTATAATAATCGAAATCAAACAACCTTTTTTCATTTTCAGAATTTTTAAAATTTTATCAAAGGTAATACATCTGCAGATTATTCAATCCTTATTAATTATAATATTTTTCATCAAACAGAAGTCCAGGGAGGCCATAGTGAGGTAAACAGAGAAAAAAGCTGATGCTCTTCCCTGTCGTACTCATGTCATCATGTGTTACTGGTTTTTATTAACAGTTTTATAAATTTTACATTTTAAAATTGACTAATTTTGGCTTGTAAAATTAAAGAACATAATGAAGACTATTGCAATAGTGGCAGGGGGTGATTCCTCTGAGTCTGAGATATCAGTGAAAAGCGCAAAAGAAGTTAGTAAAGCTCTTTCATCCCGATATTTAACATATATAATTCATATTAAAGGGAGCAACTGGTACTGGGAAGATAAAAAAGGCCGTTTTCATAATATTGACAAGAACGACTTCAGCCTTGTAGCTGATGAAATCAGAATAAGGTTCGATGCTGTATTCGTTGCTATTCATGGTACCCCTGGTGAGAATGGATTACTCCAGGGTTATTTTGACATAATTGGCATACCCTATACCAGTTGCGGAGCATTCTGTTCGGCTCTGACATTCAACAAGCAGGCATGTAAGCTCTTCCTGAAAGAATACAGGATCCCGATGGCTGATGCAATACTTATCAGGCAAGATCATGAACATGATCAGGATGCTATTATAAAACAAATAGGGCTGCCATGCTTTGTCAAACCAAACGATAGCGGATCAAGTTTTGGAGTTACCAAGGTTAAGAAAAAGGAAGAATTATTTTCCGCTATTGAACACGCTTTCAGGGAAAGTGATGAGGTAATGATTGAATCTTTCATGGATGGCAGAGAGGTAGCTTGCGGAGTTGTAAAAACAAAGTCAAAAGCGATTGTTCTTCCTGTTACTGAAATAATTAGCAAAAATGAATTTTTTGATTACGAAGCTAAATACACTCCCGGTAAATCAGATGAAATAACGCCTGCAGATATTCCAGATGAACTGACCGACAAAATACAAAGTCTCAGTTCCCATATTTACGATCTTCTTGGCTGCAGGGGTATTGTAAGGGTAGATTTCATTATTGTAGACCAGAAACCATATTTTCTTGAGATCAATACTGTCCCCGGAATGACAGAAGAAAGCCTGGTGCCAAAACAGGCCAAAACAGGGGGAATATCGCTCGAAGTGCTTTATTCTATTGTTGTTGAGGACCTTTTTAGTTAACAGAACATTTGTCTGAGCTTATATCAATAACTCTTTCTGGCCATTTTTAAGGCACTGGTTGTCGTATAGTATTTTGTTATCATGCCAGGAACTTCCCATTCAGGTAATTTCCCGATCTTAAGATATTCCAGGAATTTTGAAGTAACCTGCCCGAAATGATCTTCATGGGTCACCCTTAATCCTGAAGGTATAATAATTCTCAGGGAGTTTTCGTTAACTGGCTCAACCATAATACTATCGTAAGGTAATGCTGCAACTGTCTCCTTAAGTTTTAAGGTAAAATCAGCCATTGAGGCAGCTTTTACATTTTCTATATAAAGTGTAGGGATAAATTTCTCATCTGCACCCTGTTTAATAATTAGATCGCACTTTGTTCCACGCATAACTGAATAGTGAGTATCACCTCCACCGGGAGGAGCCTGGAATTTCCATTCCACTGATACCTTCACAAAAATTCCCTTCAACTCATACACTATTTCGCCATTAGAAAAGACCCTTAGTTTGTTGTCCTTAATATCTTTCAGAAGAAAATCAGGAAAACCAGCAGAGCCTGTCACAGCTTTAAACTCATCGGCTGAGATCAGTGTAGGCCATCTTCTGGCTGTAATAATTTTAACATCAGAAGTATCAAGGAGCTGCTCCGGGAAGCATTCCCACTGAACAAGATCCACAAGATGTGTTGTCACATCCACAATTCCTTCTCCCTGCTGTTCAACATCGAAAAACCAGGTGGGACGCAGCAAAGGAGTACCTGAAACAATCTTTGAAAAATGATGAATGCTCACTTTAGTCACAGCAGGCTCGTCTTTACTCCCTTCAACCAGTGTTCCGAATACCTCAGACTTTTGTGAAAGAAGTTTCTGAAGAATAGTTGTTATCTCATATCTCTCTGTCATAATGTCAAATAAGATTATCCCTTTTTCTTTAGCTGTTGCAAATGCAGCCTCAAGTACAGGAAAATCTTCCGGAAGAATTATCATTGGTTTATCAGCCAGAACATTATAACCCGCATTAATCGATCTGGCAATATACTCGGCCTTTTTCCTGTTATTACCTGATAAGACAACAACATTACCGGGTTTTTCTGAAAGCATTTTTTCAAAGAAATCATCACCCTTATAAACTATCTCATTCCATGTGGTTGGATTTACAGACCGTCTGTTATATGAATTAATCCTGTTAAGATGCTGCAGATAATCGGGACCGTCGGGAGAATACACATGAACATCGGGAGAAACCTGGTCGTACATTGATTTTTGAACTAGGGCAGCGTGAAAATGGCCCGGATCAACTGTTATCAATTTTACCTGACTAAAATTTTGCATGGAATCATCTTTATTAGCTGATTGTTGCTTAGACCCACCGGGGCCACAAGATATGAGTAAAAATGCAGGGAGAAATAATAATAGCTTATTCATTGTTATAATATTTCATTACTGATAATTTTTTCCAAAAACACCAAGGTTGAAAGTTCACTAAGTTATTAATTCCTATGCTTTGTACAACCTTGTGACTAAATTCATACCTTACTTTATTTTCTTGCTCTTTGCTTATGAAGCACTTTAACCAGCGGGGGATAAGCAAAATCACACCATAATCTGTCAGCAGTTATTTTATCAATTTTCCCATCGTATATCAATATCCTGTATTTAAGTCTGTATACATTTCCAGGAACAAGTATCCACTCTTTCAGTCTGACAGGACAAAATTCGAAATAAACATCTCCCCTGCCATTATTGGCATCTATTGGCCAAACACGCATTGGTTCAGGATGATCTCTGTTCGACGGGTGAGAGAAAAATACTATTCCTGAAGTGCCTCCACCAATAAATGAACCGTTAAGATCAGTCCAGCGTGCTCGTGTCCCGTCAGCATCAATTCGTGTTCTGCCCTCAGAAGTAAGTACAGAACTGTTATCACGGGTCCACTCTTCATTTGCTCTTATTCCAATGCCTCCGCCATAACGATACGCCTCAAGTGTCAAAGGAACAGTTCCTGCTACCGAAAGAAATGTTGTGAGATCAACTAAATATGCATTTTCCCCGGATACCGGTTCAATATTCCAGGCCCTGACATCACATACTTCATTAATAATCAACTGTTCAGGATCTTTTCCCAGAAAATCAATATGGTCCTGCTTAACTGTAAATCCTCCAAATACCGGTCCGCTTACAGTTGAATTGATCCCTGAAAATCTTACAGTACCCTGCTTTTCATACAGGTTCCAGAGATCACTAACATGATCACCTGCTTTTATTCTGGTCCAGGGATTCCATATTCCAAAATGATGATAATGGTCAGGCGGGCTAACCCTTGTTAGAACATTTCCAGAAGGTGAAAATACAGGATGGAAAAATCCGCTTCTCTTATATACTGTGTCGACCCCGGGCGGCGGGTACATTATTGCTTTCCGGTAATGAAATATCTCAGAAACTCCCTTTTTAAGTATTATTACTTCAGATTTAACATCTGCAGTAATACTGTTCTCATGTGGTTCATGGTGATCAGTACTAAACAGTATGTATTCCCTTTCTGAACCTGGCTCAGTAGTCCCATCGAGTGTGAACCATAAAATTGAATTATAATCTGATTCGACCTGAAAGAGCTTTTCAACAAGATGTCCATTTATTTTTTCAAACAACTCGAATGAGCTGGTATCGATAATTGAGATTTCGTCAATACATATATTAACAGGTGTATTTATTCTCTTATAGTCACCTGCTTCGACAATCAGATGAAGTACCTCCTGTTTCTGAGAGTAACCGGAAAATCTGACAGAAATGATGAGAAGAATGAATATTAATATCTTTTTCATGCTGACCTGAACCTGATATTTCTTAATGTATTAATGAATGCATTTATGTTAATATTCTGAACCCCCGGAGGCATACCTCCACCTGCCGACCATATTATTCTATCGTGTTTACTTATTTCCCCAACTGCTTTTTCTACCGAGTTTTTTACCTGTTCGGGTGTACCAGCGGCCAGAACGTCCCGTGGAGGAATATTTCCGACAAGGACAACTTCATCTCCTGCAAGTTCACGGATCCTGCCCATGGGATGATTAAATGAAAAGTTGAACATATTAACACCCAGTGCACCAAGGTGTTTTGCAGTAATCAACCCATCAGCATCATTATGAAGAAAACGCACCCTGACTCCGGCACTGGCAAATATTCTTTTCAAATACGGAAGGACAAATTCTTCAAAATCAGCTTCACCTACAAAACCAATTATATCATCAAGAATTAAAACTCCGTCAATAGAAGGGAAGCACTCTTTCTGCCAGCTTATCCAGTCGCAGATAAAGTCTGATATTTTCTTAAGAAGTAAATGAGTCATACCAGGATTCAGTGCTAAAGCCATCATGAATTCAGTTGTTCCCATAAGAAAACTGGCAATATTCAATGGTCCCCTGGCAACAGCAAATCTCACCTGGTGATCAGCATTTATTATAGCCTCATGATTGTTTTTCAGACGGCTTATCATAAATGGTAATAACCCGTCGGTCTTAACATTGGGTTGTGGCAGGGAAACAGCATCTTCTATCCGTGTAATAATTTTCTCAGCATGAGGAAGGTTTTTTTCAGGAAATAACAAACGTGATCCGAAAGCTGATGGTTCAGTGCACATTCCATACTCTGACCAGAATCCCGGCATAAACCACACATCAGGAAATGAATTAACAGCCTTTAAGTTTGATTTCATCCATAATTCATCAGAAGAATAATAATCAATGTTTGAGATACCATACCATCCGGGTATCCATGGACTGTCAATAATAAAACCAGCTGGCTGATAATCAAGCCTTTTACCCTCAATCAGGGAGACCAGATCGTTCCATGAAGAATTTCGCATAACAGATCATTTTAGGTGATATGCATTTAATGACCTTAATTCGTTGCTATCTATTAAAAGAACCGGACTATTCCTTATAGTTCTCCATTCTGTAAGAGTCAACAGGATCGCAGGTACAAACAAGATTACGGTCACCATAACCATCGTCTATACGGCCCACTCCTGGCCAAAACTTGTTTTCTGCAATCCATTTAAGCGGGAAGGCAGCTTTCTGCCGGTCATATTTATGACTCCACTCATTTGCTGTTAAAACTTTAACAGAATGAGGTGAATTACGCAATACATTATCTTCTTTATCAGCCTTACCAGTCTTAACTTCCTGAATCTCATCCCAGATCGACTTCATGGCACCAATAAACTTATTTAGTTCCTGAAGAGACTCTGATTCAGTAGGTTCCACCATTATTGTTCCATGAACAGGGAATGATAATGTTGGTGCATGGAAGCCATAATCCATTAACCTCTTTGCAATATCTGCTTCAGTTATTCCGGTTTCCTGTTTAAAGATACGACAGTCGAGGATCATCTCATGTGCTACAAAACCTTCGGTTCCTGTGTAAAGAGTCTTATACCAGCCTTTTAATGAAGCAGCAATATAATTGGCATTCAGTATCGCATATTTTGTAGCAAGTGTCAATCCATCCGATCCCATCATCATTACATATGCATGTGAAATTGTTAGTACATGGCCGCTGCCGAACGGAGCTCCGGCAACTGCAGAGGTACTATGGCTGCCTCCTGTTTTTACCATAGGGTGTGATGGGAGAAATTCAGCAAGTTTATCATTTACAAGAATAGGCCCCATTCCTGGTCCTCCTCCCCCGTGGGGAATAGCAAATGTTTTATGAAGGTTCAGATGGCAGACATCTGCACCAATATGACCGGGACTGGTTATTCCGACCTGTGCATTCATATTTGCCCCGTCCATATAAACGAGTCCACCATTTTTGTGAATAATTTCAGTCATCTGTTTTACTGCTTCTTCAAATACTCCGTGTGTAGAGGGATATGTGATCATGCAGCAAGCAAGATCGGATTTATGTTCTTCAACTTTTTGCACCAGATCCTCAATACTGATATTACCCTTCTCATCACAGGCAACGACCACAATCTGCATACCTGCCATAGCTGCACTTGCCGGATTTGTGCCATGTGCAGAAGATGGAATAATAGCTACATTCCTATAGCCTTCACCCCTTGTCTGGTGATATTCACGGATGACCATCAGGCCAGCGTATTCACCTGCGGCACCTGAGTTGGGCTGGAATGAAACTGCAGTGAACCCTGTGATCTCCTTAAGAGCTTCACCAAGTTCATCCATAAGCTGGTAATACCCTAATGCCTGATCTTTTGGAACAAATGGATGAATATTTCCAAATTCCGGCCAGCTCATAGCAAATAATGAACTGGCCGGATTCAGTTTCATTGTACATGACCCGAGAGATATCATGCTGTGAGTAAGAGAAAAATCTTTCCTCTCCAGCATTTTTATATAACGCATCATTTCAGTCTCGCTATGATACCTGTTGAACGTTCCCTCCTTTAAAAAAGTTGATTTTCTTTTAAATTTGTCATCAATAATCTCACAATTACAATGAGAGGTTACCCTGACAGGTTCCCTGCCTGCAGCTTTTGCGAAAATCTCGATTATTGTGCTTATTTCCTTTATTGTCGTTATCTCATCTGCACTTATGATAACTGAATCATCATCAGGGTAATAGAAATTCATTTCAGCTTCAAGAGCCAGTTTTTTGATACTCTCTTTAGCAGTGATACCTGTGATATCAATCTTTACTGTATCAAAGAACATAGAATTTAGTTGCCGGTAACCTAGTTTTTTTATGTAATAGCTAATTGTACATGCAGAATTATGAATGTTTTTTGAGATATTTACTAATCCTTCAGGGCCATGGTACTGGGCATACATTCCTGACATTGTCGCCAGGAGTGCCTGCGCTGTACAGATATTTGAGGTGGCTCTTTCCCTTTTGATATGCTGCTCTCTTGTCTGCAGAGCCATTCGCAATGCACTATTACCCTGGGCATCAACCGAAACGCCAATTATTCTTCCAGGCATACTCCTCTTTAATTGGTCCCTGGTTGCGAAGAATCCGGCATGCGGACCGCCGAAACTCATTGGTAGTCCCATCCTCTGGCTTGATCCAACTACTATATCAGCTCCCCATTCTCCTGGAGGAATAAGAATGGCGAGGCTCATCAGATCTGCAGCCACTCCGACAAGGCTTCCTGAGGCATGGGCCATATCTGTAAATGTTCTATAATCTCTGAGCTGACCTGAGGCAGAAGGATACTGAATGAATGAGCCGAAATAGGTCTCGTCCAGATGGGCTTTTGTATATTTCTCCACAATCAATTCTATGCCCAGAGGCTTAGCCCTGGTACTAACTACTTCGATCGTTTGTGGAAAAACATCTTCATCAATAAAGAACTTGTTTGATCCCGCTTTTACTGAAACTCTCGATCTGGAATTGAACATCATAAGCATGGCTTCTGCTGCTGCTGTCGATTCATCCAGGAGGGATGCATTGGCAATCTCCATACCTGTCATTTCAATTATCAAAGTCTGAAAATTCAGAAGAGCCTCTAGCCTGCCCTGTGAGATCTCTGCCTGGTAAGGTGTGTAAGATGTGTACCATGATGGATTCTCCAGGACATTCCGGGTAACAACTGATAAAGGGGCAACACCATAATAACCCTGCCCAATAAATGATCTGAACATCTTATTCTTTCTTCCGAGTGATCTTATATGATTGAGATATTCGAATTCACTCATTGCCTTAGGTAATCTGAGTGGTTTTTCAATCATTATTGCTTTTGGAACTGTTTTTTCAATTAGCTGGTCTAAAGAGTCTACACCAATAACTTCAAGCATTTCCGGCAATTCATGATCACGGGGACCATTATGCCGGTAAATGAATTTATCTGATTGCATATATCTGATTTTTATTTTATGAACAATAATAGCCTGAATGAGTTCAGAATTTCAGAAAAATATTTCTGTAGATTTGGTTTCAAAATTACAGTATTTTTTATGAACAGAACATGATTAATTCCCATATACTCATGAATAAGCTGATTGAAAAAACCATTCTTAATTGTCCTTATCTCAGGATAAGAAATAGGGATTAGTATTCATTTCTTTTTCTATAGTAGTGGTACTTCCATGTCCGGGATAAACCACGGTTGACAAGGGTAGTACAAACAGCTTACTGTTTATGCTATTTATCAGAGTCTCAAAGTCACCTCCAGGAAGATCTGTTCTTCCGATGCTTCCTGCAAAAAGGGCGTCACCAGTAAAAACACAATTATCTGCTTTACTGTAAAAAGCCATACTACCTGAAGAATGTCCTGGAACATGAAGAGCAACAAGCTCTGTTGAACCGAATGTTATCACCTGATTATCAGTTATAAAACCGCCAGGTTCAGGAGGGTTCTCCATAGTAAGCCCGAAAAGTAATGCATGCTGAACAGCATTTTTTCTGTTACCTTCGTCAAGTTTGCACGATAATGCTTGCAGATTGTACTTTTCCAGCAAAAACCTGTTTCCAAAAATATGGTCAAGATGACAATGTGTATTCAGAAGTAAAACAGGATTAAGATTCAAATTCTTAATTAAAGCTTCAATCTCTCCACATTCAATTGAATCATAACAACCACAATCTATTATTGCACAATCGCCTGAGGGATCAGCCAGTATATATGTATTTACTTCAATCGGTGAGAAGACAAGCGTGGATATTTTTATCATAAAGTACTTATTACAATTGGTTTTTAATATAAGGATTCAGTTAAACCACCGGGATTGAAAAAAATTACTTACAGAGTATTGCCTACTGTACCTTTAAGCATTGGGACAAAAATAAAATTGCCATGTTCCGAAAAGTTATATAGATCATTTCCTCTCCTCTCAATGACAGTCATTACCTGGGAGTCGGTACTACCTATCGGGATTACCAGCCTGCCTCCTATCTTAAGCTGGCTAAGCAATGACTGTGGAACATCCGGTGCAGCAGCTGTAATAATTATACCATCATAAGGCCCATACTGAGGTTTTCCTTCATATCCATCGCCATAGAAGAAATCAGCTGAATACCCCAGTGATTCGAGTGTTCTCTGTGATTTAAAGAAGAGTTCCCTGTGCCGCTCAATTGTATAAACCTTTGCCCCCATCTCTGCAAGAATGGCTGCCTGATAGCCCGAACCGGTTCCTATTTCAAGGATCTTGTCTCTTTTCTTCACCCGTAACAGAGATGTCTGTACAGCAACTGTATAAGGCTGGGAAATTGTCTGCCCCGATGTTATCGGAAAAGCTTTATCAACATATGCATGAATCAGAAAAGCAGGATCCATAAAAAGATGCCTTGGAACAGTATCGATAGCTCTGAGTACTTCTTCATCAGTTATTCCTTTTTGCCTGAGTTCTGCAACCAGTTTTTTCCTTTTGCCCTTTGCTTCAAAAGTGTCTGTCATCTTATTTCAGAGAATAAAAAAAAATTATCCGACAAAAGTATAAAAATTGCGCGACAGGCATAACCGGAATCTTCACTCATTTCTTTTTGTATATTTAACATATGAATTTATTATATCAATATGCTCTGCCGGTTATCAAGACAATATTTGATTACGCTTTTTCAATTATTTGTCTTATTCTGCTAATACCTGTTATCCTGATACTTGCTATAGCAATAAAAATATCAGGAAAGGGGCCGGTTATATACTCACAAAAACGAATTGGAAGATCAGGTATTCCATTCACCATATATAAGTTCAGGTCAATGCATCTTGGGTCTGAGGAAGGCATACCGCTCATAGAGGGTAAGGATGACAGGAGAATTACAGCAGTGGGCAGATTTATGAGGAAACATAAACTTGATGAGATCCCGAATTTTATTAATGTCCTGAAAGGTGAGATGTCAGTTATCGGACCAAGACCTGAGCAGCAATACTATGTTGAAAAAATAATCGAGATAGCTCCCGAATACAGATTACTTCATAATATCAAGCCAGGAATCACCTCGTGGGGACAAGTAAAGTATGGCTATGCCTCAACAGTTAAAGAGATGATTGAGCGGCTTGAATATGAACTTTACTACCATAAATACAGGTCGCTCTGGTTTGATATTAAAGTAGCATTCCACACTATTGGCATAATTATTAAAGGCAAGGGAATTTAAGAAGATAAAAGTAAATGGAAGAATTCAGAGATTACTGGTGGCACCGGCGGTAGGGTGATAATTTCCTTAACAAAGAATGATCTAAGAACTACATAATAATCTTACTTAGTGGCTTATACAACGGCCCCGCTGGCAGAAGGATGCTTTCATATAGTATCACCTCCCCCACAGGCACTCTCTGTATCTCATGATCCTTATACTTATCAAGTATGTCACTTAGTACTGCCTTATCTCTTAAGGTTTTAATTCTGCCCAGTGTAAGATGAGGCTTAAATGTGCGTTCCTCAATCATAATACCGGCATCCTTTAAACAACCTGAAATCAAATTAAAGAGTTTTATAAGATTTTCGCCGGCCTCAACACCAGTCCAGATAATCCGCGGATCGTTCATATTTTTAAATACGCCTGCTCCTCTGAGGATCAGGTCAAATTTTCCATATCCTGAACATTTTTCCTTTAATAATGAGCTGATTAAACTGACTTTATCATTCTCAGTATCTCCAAGAAAAGCAAGGGTTATATGAATGTTATTCGGATTGGTCCAGCTTATCCT
>JFJP01029782.1_pt1 | contig 13349 bp, 9 predicted proteins | sample 431651 | NCBI WGS metagenome assembly JFJP01 (sample SAMN02602958, study PRJNA72255) | Microbial mat metagenome, whole genome shotgun sequencing project. | biome: fresh water; feature: sink hole; material: water; isolation source: purple microbial (photo- and chemosynthetic) mats found in...
CCTTCGGCAGCACTGGTGCGCTACATGCTCGGGGGAGAGCCCGATGCCGCGCATATGGATCTGGCCATTGCGAATTTCCATACCCTGTTCAACGTCACCTGTACGCTGCTGTTCTTCCCGTTCATCAAGATTCTGGAGAAGACCGTGTATTGGCTGCTCAAGGAGAAGGAATCAGAGACCGGGTCCGCGCTGGCGCACATCGATGACAAGGTGCTTCATACGCCGGCCATCGCCATGGATCTGGCTGTCAGTGAGCTGGTTCGGATGGGGAAAATCACGCGGGAACTGATCAGAGCGGCAAAAAACTGCATCCTGACCCGGGAACCCGGCACGCATCTGGAAGCCTACAGGCTGGAGGACGAAACAGATACCCTGAAAAACGACATCATCGCCTATCTCGCCCGAATCCTTTCCAAGGGCGCCCTTACCGACAAGCAATCCGTCCGGCTCACCGGTTTGATGCACATGGCCCATGACATCGAACGCATCGGGGACAATGGCAAGAACATCGCCAAGATCTCTGAAAATATGGTCAATGAGAAGATCGTCATGACGGAAAGTGCCATCGGGGAGTTGACTGAAGCCTTTGATGAAATCCTCTCCATTTTCGACGAGACCATTCAAGCCTACGAGAAGGAAGACATGGCGGCCGCCCGCATCGTCATCGAGCGGGAGGATGACATCGATGATCTGGAGGCGCGGCTGCGTGTCCGGCACATCGAACGGCTCAACAGCGGTTCCTGCAAACCGGATACGGCCATCGCCTTCGTAGAATTGATCCATTACATCGAGCGCATGTCGGACAGCTGCAAGAACATTGCGGAAAGCGTGCTGGACGACTTGTCGCATAAACTCGGCGGAAGCCATGACAAGGGAGAAAAGACTGTCATCTCCAACGACCAGATGAGTGTATAGGCTGTTTTGCGTCCAGTTGGAAGAATCACAGACAGCCCAATCCGCCAGAGTCAATCCAGTATTGGTTTTTCTGTTGGTTCAGCGGCATTCCAAATCGGTAGGGTGAACGCAACGGACGTGCCAATGCCGGCCGTGCTGGTGATTGTCATGGAACCCTGATACTCTTCCAGCATGGTTCTGCACATCTGCAGCCCGAAACCGGTTCCCTTTTCCCCAATTGTTCCGTGGCCGACCGCATCCAGCTGAGATTGGGAGATGGCGGAAAGCTGATCTTCCGTCATACCGATTCCGTCGTCGGTTATGGTGAGCCTCATCCGGTTGTTTTCACGCACCCCGGTTATCAGGATGAGACCATTGATCCCTGTGAACTTGATGGCATTTGACAGAATGTTCCGGAGGATGACTTTTACAATGCGGGGATCCCCCATGAGCGTGACATCCTCCGAAAGCTGGTCGTTGAGTGAAATACCCTTGATGGCAGAGAGTTTTCGGGAAAACTCAATTTCAGGACGTATAGTTTCAAGCAACGGGAAAGGGTTCGCACGAAGGATCAACTCGCCCGTCCGACTTTTTGCCCAGAAAAGGAGATTGTCGAGCAAATCCATGCTGCCGGCTACGACTCCCTGCAGCCGAAGGAATACATTTTCCCGCTTAAGCATCTCATAGGCTGTTTCGCCTGAAGCTATCAGGTCCAGACTGCTCATGACGGATGCAAGCGGGGTCCTCAGATCATGCCCCAGAATGGCGAACAATCGGTCCTTTGTCGTGTTCGCCAATTTCAATTCGAGATTCAAGGCGTCCAATTCCCGGATTGATTGCGTCAATTCCTGATTGAGTGCATCCTTCTCACGGTTTGAATGCGTCAGTTCTGCATTGAGCGCATCCTTTCTCGCGAGCAAGTCCGTGATCATGGCATTCTTCTAGGCCAGCGACCGCTGCATATTGATGATTTCGTTGTTGATGCCTGACAATTGCTCATAATTTCCAGTTTCGTGCCTGAATGCGTTTTCCTCATCATGGCGCATAGGCATGTAAATCATGTCCTTTTCCGGCTTTTCCTTCTCAAGCCTGTCTTTGTCCGGATTGTCTTTATCCGGTTTGTCTTTGTCCGGATTGTCTTTATTCAGATTGTCTTTGTTCGGATTGTCTTTATTCGGATTGTCTTTATCCGGTTTGTCTTTGTCCGACAGAGAAATGTTCTTCATAAGTTACCTTTCAACTTTTGTCCATCAAACAGCGCATTTGATACATGCAAGGCTTCTTCAAAATCTCTTGAGCAGGCATCGGCACCGACTTTCTTCCACAAAAGCCCGTCCTGGTTGAACGGAAATCCCCCGACGATCACAGAAGCAGGTTCCGGTTCCGATTTCAACAGCCGAATCAGACTCCGTGCCTTCGGCAGGTTGGTGGTCATGGTGCAGGAGATGGCAACTACGTGCGGTCTGGCGATTCTGACCATATCCAGGATGGCCGAGTCGGGCATGCTTGCGCCAAGATAACGGGTATCCCAGCCACAGCTTTCCATGTAGTCGCAGATCATCCGGATTCCAAACTCATGCAGTTCCCCGGCAACACAGGTTCCCACGAGAATTCTGCCGTTTTTGGGTGTGGAAAAGACCCGATCGTAAAGAAGAGACATGATCAATTGTGAAACCGCCGTTGCATAGTGCTCCTGAGCTACGCTGATTTGCCTTTTGTGCCACAAATCGCCGAGTTCAAGTTGAAAGGGCTGAAAGATATATTTGTACAGAATCCGAAGTTCCGTCCCCTTTTCTGAAAGGCCTGTGACAAGCGCTGCAGCACTCCGCCGATTTCCTGAGAACACAAACCCCCGATAGAGTGATAGCGTCTCAGCAAAAGGATTCTCCTCACCAACTGGGGGGGCGGTGTTTGTATCGTTGTCCAGCGAGGAGGTGCCAAAATCAATATAATCGGTCAGTTTGCTGAATAAGGCGTCCTCAAGCCGACCTTCTTCATATCGTTCCTCGAAGGTTTTTTTTGCGCAGGAATAGAAAAGCTGAAGGGCATCGGCAGGAAGGTTCAGATAATCGAATCGTGAAAAAAGCCATCTGTTGTAGTGAAGAAACAATTCCCGACTTTCCATTTCTATGGACGACAGCAAAAAATCCAAATGATTGCCAGCATCGGCCAGGGCGGATTGTCTGTCTTTCGGGTCATGCAACAGCAAAGCCGGCTGTGCTGCAGCCTGCTTGTCGACAATATCGCGGACAATGAACGGCATATCTTCCTTTATTCGTTCCAGGCCAGCTTCTGAAATTTCTTTGTTCCATTCCTTTGACACGATATGTCCCCCCTGAATCACAGCTGAGAAAATCAATCCACGAAAAGACTGAGAGTACATCATTTTTATCTCTTTACGTGAAAACAGATTCATGAATCAGTTTTTCATGAATCTGTTTTCTTGAATCTGATTTCATGAACTATTTTTACAAATCTGTTTCTCAAATCTGATTTTACAAATCTGATTTCATGAACGCGCATATATGATATATACACAGAAAACCGTTGTCTGAAACATAACAAGCCGCTTGTCACGGCTTTCCTCACGTGATTCCGTGCCTTGTGGCGACAATGTCGCCACAAGCATGCAATCTGCATTCCGCAACTTGCATGAAAAAGTCGATTTTCGATTTTTTGCACGAGAATATCCATGCCGCCTGGGTGTGTCACCCGGAAGAATGCAAAACGCTTTGCCGTATTTGCATACCAATCAATGACGGAAAGGGCGGCTATCGGGGTTTCATCTTCGTTTCGCGCCGCAACGGCTGCAAAAAGCGTCTCCGGGCACAATCTCCATACCACAGACTGCACATCGGTTTGTTGTGCAATGGTCACAGCGTTTCCTCCGCAATCCGATGAACAGCAAAATACCGATCAGGGCAGCACTCCCCAGGGCGACCGGAACAATCGGAAAAGCGGTGTCATCATCTCCGACATCATTCCAGTCCTCACCATCGGCATAGTCGTCGCCATTTCCGGGTCCGGATCCATCGGCATGGTCGTCGCCATTTCCGGGTCCGGATCCATCGGCATCATTTCTGTCTGAATCATTCCCAACAAGAGAGTCCGCATGACCGGGGTTCACAGCGCCTGACTGCGCTTCGCTTTTATCTGCGGCATTGGACTGAACGAGCAGACCGATTTCTTCATCCGTCCACGTCCAGAAGGGTCTTTCATCAAGGACTTGCCCATCTTCCGGACCTTCCCGGAGAAAGTATGGGTCAAGCAGCCCGTCCGTATCCGTGGAGCCGCCGGTGGGACCGGGGTACACGGTTTCTGCAGGCAGGGCGGAAGCGGGGATGCCGGCCGTGTCCAGAGATGCATGGGTGTTGAATGTCTTCAGCAATATGGGATACAGGGCTGCGATGTCGCCCGTGTATACCGTTTTCCCGCCGGGAACCGATAACGTTACGTTTCCGTTTCCGCCTCCCTGAGGCAGACCCACATAGACCCGATTGTCCACGACGGGTGCCAGCCAGCGATAAGCCGCCGCTCCCTCCGGTTGGATGGTGACAAGAACAGCCTCCACATTCTCACCGGAAAGCGCGATCCAGCTGTTCGGAAGCAGGAGACTGCTGCGAACTCTTGCCTGGTCGGAAGGGCTGCCGAGGTCGGTTGCGTCTTTGGCAGCCGAGGGCAGGAGGGCGGGGATGTCGGCAAACAGGTCGCCCGCGTCATACAGGTCGGTCTGTCCATTCTGGACCGTATCCCGGAAAGGTTCTCCCGGTTCGTAGGCCATGCTGCCGGGGGGAAGCCGGTACAGTCCATTGGTGTAAAATGCCTGACGGACCGTTTCCTCCACAGTGCCGGACATTCCGGCCGGTGCCGGACAAGCCAGCAGGTCGACATAGTATTTTGCCAGGCTGTCATGCTTTTTGCTCAAGGCGTTTTTCCAAATGCTTTTTGCGCCCAGTGCGGCACTGGTCTGCCAAAGAGCTCTGGAAACGGAGAACTCTTCCCGTATGCCATTCTCCACCCATGGAAGGGAGGGGACGGCAATGCTGCCGAACGGCCCCATCACATCGGGACGTGCAACCGGCATGAGGCCCTGCTGCTGCGCGACACAGGCGAACCATGTCGCGAAGCCCTCCAGCACGGAATCAGCGGTCGTATCGTTCAGATAGCCGCCGTGATTGGCATTGTAGAGCGAGCCATTGGCAGGCACGCAGTGGAAAGCACCACCGCCCGTGATCCAGTCGAAATAATGGCCATATTCATGCAGCGCGACAAACCTGGCCGTATCGGTCAGTCTTGTGTCGGTTGCATCCAGGTAAATGGCGAGCCCGGCGGAATCGAAAAGGGATGTGCCGTCAGTATAGTTGTAGTACACGGGAAGCGGCTTGGCCGCCTCCAGCAGCATCTGTTTTTCGTCCAGAATCTTCACGCCCGTGTACAAGCCATTGAAGGTCTGGTTGTACAGATGACTCGCGCTCATGAGCATGCGTGCCGTGTTCTGCATGAGGTCAACTTCATCCGGGGTGCCGGGATCCGCATAACTCAAGGCAGGGGTGTCGAGCAGCAGTCCTGCGAACCGCAGGTCCCGCCAGAGGCGGATGACGCCGTTCTGCGAATCGGTTTTTGCCTGCTCGAAGTCCATCTTGAGAATGGTTGCGACTGTTGTGGCACTGCTGGCAGATCCGCCGTTGTAGTTCGAGAGAAAGAAGGCGGTCTTGTCGGCCCGGGCGGAGAAAGCGTCCTTGATCCAGCATTGAAGGGACAGCTCGATCCGAAGCGTCAGCGTGCCGGTGGCATCGGCAGGAAGGCGCGTCTTCCACTCGAACATGCCGGCGACATTCGTCTGCACCTGTTCTGGGCCGAACGGCGTCTTCGTGATCCCGTCGTCCAATTGACCGGAAACGGTCGCCTGCAGGTAAGGCATGGGTTCTCCCCAGAAATCGAGAACTCCGCAGGAAAGTGTCACCGGCGTCGATGTGTCGCCCTGCTGACGGTATGTGTAGACCATGACCTGCCGGGCCGCACTGCCTCCGACAGCGCAGCTGATCTGGAGAGAGGCGGCATCGGCGTTCGTTTCAGGAACCGTCAGGACAATCGTACTTGTGCTTGTTCCCGGATCAGTGAGGGTCAAGGCACTTTTGTCCTCAAATGCGTTCAAGTATCCCTGAGAGCCGTCTTTCATCAGCATGGCGGCATCATAACCCACCCAGGCCTCTCCACTCGCGACGCCGTAATAGGCGGAATCATAGCTGTCTCCCGTGTAGGTGCCTGCCACCTTGATTTCGATTTTCTCGCCGGGCGTGAGCCGATCTGGCAGGGAAGGAAATGAGAAGCTTGCTTCGGAAAGGATGAAATCCTCCTTGCCGTCCACTGTTCCAATGACTTTGTAGTCCCGATACTGGGCCGAACCGCTGCCAATGATGGCGGAAGCCTCCTTGAAACCTTTTCCGTCCGCGTCCAGGCTTCCAACCGACTCGAAAAATTCGACAGGCAGAATCTGCGGGCTGCCATCCAGGTGCCAGCCGGCATCGGTCTGTGCAAAGGAAGCAGATGCTGGAGATGCGGAAAGCACCGGCAGCAGGGGGACCAACAACAGGCAGAGCAGGCGCTTGAGCAATAAATGAACGGCTGCGCTTTTTTTTCGATGCATGAAGAACCTCTCTGTTCTTTCCTTCACACGGGTGATGCGTACTGGGATGATGGGAGGATGCCAGGATTGGCATCCTCATGATATCATACGCCTGCATACAGAAAAACCACTGGAATGGGGAAATTTCATTCTTGACGCATTATATGGACTGCCATCGGTATGATGCAGTAGAATGACAGATACTAGGACCGGCAAGCGTGCAGATGGAGCTGACGGAAGGGAAGTGATTGGCATGAACAATTCCGACAAATATCTGATGGAGAGAATCATGCGGGGTGCCTTTCACAATGCCCTTCCGGGTTCAGTTCTCTCCATTGTACCGATATCGGGCCTGGGCATGGTCAATCGGGTTTTCCGTGTGACCTGTTCGAATGTCGAGTTGATTCTGCGCATGCGGGAGTCGACGGAAGCATTGCAGGAATTCTGCAAGGAAGCATGGTGCATGCGAGAAGCAAAAAGAATTGGAATTCCTTCTCCTGAAGCACTTGCTGCGGGATTGGAAGGAGAAACCGCTTATCTCATCGAGACAAGCATTTCGGGAACAAACGGTTCATTGCTGCCCGCGCTGCGAACCCCTCTATGGGAAGCACTCGGACGAATGGCGCGGTTGATTGAGAGGTTTCCGGCAACAGGGTTCGGATTGGAGTTTGATGCGGATGCCGAACAGGATTCAAGCATTGCTTCCAACTCCGACTCCGGCTCCATTTCCTGTTTGAACCCTATTCCCGGGAGGGGTCGCTTCCGGAATTCTTTCACTCCGACCTGGGATGCGCATATCCGATACAACCTGGATGCGCTCTGTGACGGAGACCGTCTTCTGGGACTGGGTGTCTATCTGCCCCATCAGGCAGAGAGCATACGGGATGCTTTTTCATGTCTGCTTGCAGGGTTTGAGACCGGACGCCTGCGGCTTGGTCTTCTTCATGGAGACCTGTCCCCACGCAATGTCATGGTTGGAACGGATGAAACCATCCATTTGATAGACTGGGGGTGCGCACTCGTTCACGCTGTGCCCCATTACGGTTTGGCGTGCCTGCTGCGCAGCCGGCTGGAAGATGGGAGCGTATCGGAAACGGACGAGGCCTCGTTTCGCGCTGGATATGGGCTGGACGTGGATGCGTACGAAGCGATGGTACGGGACATACAGTGCATTGCTCTGCTGGATGCCTTTGACAAGCTGCGCTGGGCACTGGACAGAAGTCCCGGCGATGTACCGGCATTCAGGAGGTTTGCGACGCGGATGGCTGCATCAGCATGTCATAAATGACAGGAACAACAGTCGCAATGAAAAGGACACAGAGACAGGAACAACAGTCGCAATGAAAAGGACACAGAGACAGGAACAACAGTTGCCATGAAGAGGACGCAGAGACAGGAACAACAGTCGCAAAGAAGGGCGGTCGCTGATGAAACGAACCATGAGGACTGGAAAACGGCGGGGAAAAGACCTGTTCGACCGCATCGCACCTGTATATGGCTGGTTCTATGGTTGGCAGAAGCGGCGATATTCCAGTCTTCTGGACAATGCGCCGCCGGCAGTCGGTATGACGCTGCATGGAACCGTTCTGGATGTCGGGTGTGGTACCGGCGCGTTGTGCGCGGCGCTGCATGAAAAGGGCCTGCAGGTGTGGGGGGTGGACCCTGCCTCCCGAATGCTGTCTGTTGCCCGGAAAAAATCCGGCAGCCTTCCGATTCAATTTGTTGAGGCGAATGCACTGCATGGGCTTCCGTTTCAGGACAAGCAGTTTGATTTGTCGTTTGCGTCCTATGTGGCCCATGGGCTGAAGCCGGATTCCCGAGCGCGCCTGTACGCCGAAATGTCCCGTGTCACCCGAAACAAGGTCATTATCCATGACTACAACAACAAGCGCAAACCACTGACCTCCTTGGTGGAATGGCTGGAACGAGGGGATTACTTCCATTTCATCCATCATGCCGAGTCGGAGATGCGCCATTGCCTGGAAGGTCTGCGGAAATGTTTTTCCACCGTTGAGGTGATACAGGTGGGGGAGCAGGCAGCCTGGTACATCTGCACGCCAAATGATTCCTCCCGGAACAACCGGAACGGTCCTTTGTCTATGTCCGGGAAAGACGCTTGCTCCGTCCCACTCGAATCCATTCCGGCGCATAAGCGGATGTGCACCCCTTCGACACCTTCATGTCCCGGTATACGCCGAGACGCTCCCCGAGAATGAGGCATCGCTCCACCCATGAGTCGTTGATGATGCCGATTTCGCACAGACAGTGGTTCATGGCCCATTGTGTGTTTGGCGGGGAGGAAACCAGGTTCATTTCAATCCTGCCCACCAGGAAGGCCAGTTCCTCTTCCGTCAGCGCTTCGCGATGCACCAGATCCACTGCCAAATTCCAGCCGGCTCTGCCGCGCAGATCATCCCCGTTCGATATCCATATCAGCATGAATTCCTTTGCCAGTACGTTTTCACAGAGCACGCCGAAGCTCAACTCATCCACCAGGATCGGATGGCCTGCCTCCGCAAGCAGGGCATTGAAATCGCGCTCCGTCAGAACAGCAGGGTCCAGCAGCATTGCGCCAAGGATCATCGCGCCCTTTCATGACATGGCATGAGGATCTATTGATGCCTTCACCATAGCCCATTCTGCAAGCATTTCAATGCGAAGCGCCTCAATTCCCGAATAATCGGGGTTATGGTTATTTGCGACCATTTCCGCCAGTTTGTCCGACAGGGTTGCCAGTTCATTGAACTCCAGGTTCAGGGAAGTGCCTTTCAGCTTGTGGGCCTGCTTTCTCAGCGCATCCACATCCCTGTTTCTTGTGGATTCAGCCATCGATTCGATTTGCCTGGAGATTTCAGGACGGGAGAGGGTTAGCAGCTCGGTGACGAAGGATGCGTCTTCGAACCGTTCCAGCAACCGGGACCTGTCAAAATGTGGGTTCCGCGTTCTGCCGCTCTTTCCGGCAAGCAACCTGTCAATCAGCGCCTTGAGCTTGCCCGCCTCCAATGGCTTGGGCAGGAAAGCATCCATCCCCGCTGCCAGGCAACGCTCCTTCTCTTCCTTGAGAACACCTGCGGAAAGGGCGATAATCGGCGTGTGCGACAGGCTGTCCTTTTCGAGCATCCGGATGTTCTTCGCGGCCTCAATCCCATCCATATCCGGCATCTGAACATCCATCAGGATCAAATCCGGGTTGTTCTCCCGATACATCGCCAGCGCCTTCAAGCCATTCTCCGCCTCAAACAGAATCGCATGCGGCAGAAGATGCTGAATCAGGGCTTTGATCAGCATCATGTTGATGCAGACATCATCCGCGACAAGAATGGTCATTCTGCTCTGTTCCGGCAATTGTTCCGGTTCCGTATGGCTTTCATCCGGCTGGTGTTCAGGTGCGGGAGATGGGAAGGGTCCACCCGGCAATACGAGGAGGGATGTCAGGGCCGTGTAAAGATCCCTGGGTCTCACCGGTTTGGTCAATCGGAACCGGATTCCCAGTTCATCGCATTCCCTGTGAAGCTCCGCGCTGTCGGAAGAGGCATGGAGAAGGAAGATGGGTTGTTTTTCCGGACTGAATCCCAGTTTTTTCCGAATCAGCCGAATGGTTTCCAGTCCATCGATATAGGGCATGTGATAGTCACAGATGACAACATCGAACGGGCGGTCGGTTTCAAGAATCTTCATGGCAGCCAACCCATTGTCGCATGAGGTTGTTTCGATGTGCCAGCTTGCCAGAAGTTCTGTGAGGATTGTCCGGGAGCGGCTGTTGTCATCGACTACGAGGCAACGGTTGATGCCTGTCAGGGGGTTCATTCCGATATGTTCATCCTCCAGGATGTCGGTCGTGAGGTCGAAATGGAAGACGGAACCCTCGCCAGGACGGCTGCTGATGTGAATCCGACTGCCCATCTCCCTTGCGAGGAGATCGGAAATCACCAGACCGAGCCCTGTTCCCCCGAACTTGCGGGTCGTTGATCCGTCTGCCTGTGAAAAAGCCTTGAACAGGCGTTCCATCTGCGATTCTGAAATGCCGATTCCTGTATCGCATACAGAAAATGAGAAAGTTCCCGATTCTTTGGAACCGGCCTTGTAGAAGACTTTGAGGGTCACTTCACCTTTTTCGGTGAATTTCACGGCATTTCCCAGCAAATTTCCCAAAATCTGCTGAAGGCGGAAAGGGTCCGCCATCGCATATCTCGGCATTGTCTGATCCATGTCAAGCAGGACTTCTATATTCTTCCTTTCAGCCGCATGCGCAATGACGTCCACACTGTTTTCCAGCAAATCCACCATATCGGTCCGGATGATTTCCAGATTCATCATGCCCGCTTCGATCTTGGAGAAGTCCAATATATTGTTGATGATGCCGAGCAGCAAGTTTCCCGATACATGGGCATTGTTCACATACTGCTGCTGCACAGGGGTCAGCGGGGTGTTTTTGAGAAGCTCTGTAAAACCGATGACCCCATTGAGCGGGGTTCGGATTTCATGGCTCATGTTGGCAAGAAACTGCGATTTCGCCTTGTTGGCGGATTCGGCATGTTCCTTGGCGATTCGCAGTGCCTCCTCCTCGTTTTTCCGATTGGTGATATCCTGATGGGTGCCCATCATCATCAGAGGTTTTCCGTCTTCCGTACGTGAGACAACCCTTCCCCTGTCCAGAATCCAGATCCAGTCCCCGTTGCGATGGCGCATCCGGGATTCGTACTCGTAATAGTCCAGTTCACCTGAAAAATGCTTTTCCAGCAGTTCACCACTGCCTTTGAGGTCATCGGGGTGCGCGAAGGTCGTCCAGGTTTTGATGGAGACAGGTTGGAGTTCTGCAAGCGTATAGCCGATGATTTCCGCCCAACGGTCATTGAACGCAGCCTCTCCGGTCTGCACATTCCATTCCCAGGTACCCACATGGGTTCCCTCGATGATGCTCGCAAGTCTGTAACCCTCTGCGACAAGAGCGTCCTGCGCCTCTTTCTGTATGGTCTGATCATACAGGTATCCGATGATGGCGACCACCATGCCGTGCTCATTTCGCACCAGCTTGGTGAAATCATGGAACCATCGGTATTCTCCCGCTTTGGTCATCAGACGGTAGGACTGCTCGAAGACATCCACTTCGTTTTCGATATGATGGGTGACTTCGGGTCCGATCCAGGTCAGATCTTCGGGATGGATCAGGGATGTGTAGGAGAACCCCTCCGATTTCATTTCCTCCGGTGCATGGCCGAGAATGTCCGCCACGTTCGAGGAAACCGTCCGAACCGGCCAGCCTTCCGTCGGTGCCCACTCGATGGTGAAGACAGGACCGGCCGTAAACAGATCCCGTTCACGCTCGAGGGCCTGCTCCACCTGCTTTTCACCGGTTATATCCGTTGTGATCGTGGCGAAACGGTTCTTTTCAAGACTGACGACAGAAACCAGATAGGATTTTTCCAAAGGGAGGAAATAGGTTTCAAAATGTCTGGGAGCACCGGAAAGAGCCACATCCGCATACTCCTTCAGATAGGGAGGTTCCGCCGTCCCGTACACCTCGGTGGCAAGCCGGCCCAGGGCGTCTTCCCCGGAGATGCCGGTTGCTTTGGTGAAGGCGGCGTTGCAGTCGGTGATGCGATAATTCACCGGAATTCCCTGGTCGTCGCAGACCAGCTCATGCAGAACGACCATTTCGGCCATGGTGGAAAAAAGTGCGATGCGCTTGACCTCGCTTTCACGCAGTGCTTCTTCCGCCTGAAGCCGGCTTGTGATATCCCGGCAAAAACAGATGAAACATGGCTTTTCTCCGTCCATCCATGTCACCGTGATATCCATGTCAATCAGACCGCCATCCTTGCGCCGGTGCCTGGTCTGAAATCTGTCCGATCCGATGTCCCGTATCCTGCGAATGTGTTCAGCCGTGTCCGAAGGTGTCTCCACGACCTCCAAATCCGTGATATTCATGGAAAGGAGCTCGGTGCGTTCATATCCTGAAAGAAGGCAGTAGGATTCATTGACATCCAGAATTCGACCGTCGGCGGCGTCCAGCAGCCAAAAGCCGTCCTTGGTTGTTTCAAGAATGGCACGGGCAAATTTACGGCTGTAGATGAGATTTTCCGCCGAACGATACCGGTACAGGGCGTTGCCGATCTGATGCAGGCATAAGGTCGCGACCTCTTCGTGCGAAAACGCATCATCCTTCTGCATCAGTATTGTGATGTCGCCGAGGAGTTCCGAAGAAGATGCGATCTTCAGCAGAAAAACATTTCCCAGCTGGAAAGTCCCAGTGAGGAGACTGGAAAGATGCGGCGGAATCACGTCGCCCACCATTTCCGAGAGGGAATCATAACGAGTGATGACGGCCTTGTCCAAAAATGCGTTTCTGCCTGGGTCGGGAACCCAAAATTTGCCAACCGGATTGAACCCCAGCAGGTCTATTCCCTTCCGAACCAATTTTGATAGACCTGAAACCGCGACGGTATGGAAAGACAGACCCGCTGCATCGAAAAGGTTCATCACGCCGAACCGGGCTCCACAGAGTGCGGTCATTTCATCAAGTATGAATTGAAAATTCATCTCCTCCGCACGGTTGAGAAGATGCTCCGAGATTCGGATGGCATGCATGAATCCTGACGAATTCACAGCTTCTGTGTTGTCTGCCTGCGCCATCATTCTGCGTTTCATGCATGAATCCCCCAATGTGGCTCTGCATTTGTCCGTATGTATTTTCGTCCATCATGACACTATTATAGCTTCAGCGCGAACTTTGGGATAGACCGTTCTATCATACCTACTCAAATCTATTTGAAAATATTCAAATAGGTTCAATGCTGATTTCCTGCTTCTTCAAAGACCAACCCGTCCC
>JFJP01039574.1_pt1 | contig 13348 bp, 24 predicted proteins | sample 431651 | NCBI WGS metagenome assembly JFJP01 (sample SAMN02602958, study PRJNA72255) | Microbial mat metagenome, whole genome shotgun sequencing project. | biome: fresh water; feature: sink hole; material: water; isolation source: purple microbial (photo- and chemosynthetic) mats found in...
CCTTCAGAACTATCATGACCGGAACGTAAAATTCAAATTCCCATTCAATCATCTCTTCTGAGATAGAATTAATTTCTTCCGTTAGACTAGCTAGTTCTTCTTTAGAAAATTCTGACATATCCTCTTTACAAATAGTAATAGCATCAGTATCTAAGTTTATTAGTGTAAAATTATAATTCATCTACGCTACCCTTTGCTTTCCAATAGTCTATATCTTTGCTGGTTGCCCAAACTACCGCTTGCTCTAAAATCTTTCTACCATAAGTAGTAACAGCCGCAGCCCCTTTAGGATAGTTATAGTTACTTCCAGGACTGCCTAAAAACCCGTATAAACTTTTTATTTTTTAATCGTTCTAATGTAAAATAGTTTGTTATATATATAAAAACCTGGTCAGGGTCTTTGTGTTTATTATATATTTTATATTGACGCATTATACTGGGATAGAGTGACGCTACGTCCCAACGGACGCAATTCTTGTAAATTCCAGGTACCCCAAGAGAATGTGCTCCTATAAATCCTGTAGCTTCATCGGATTTAGCAATACTGTGACCTTTTTGTAAATACGCCCTAACCATTATATTATTTAATTGGCTACCACTAGCGCCATTGTTTATACTTTGAAAACTTTTACTAACGTTCTTAGTAAAATAAAAAAAGCTAGGGATCATTAAATCGAAAAGCTTTAAGCTATCGTCAGCATCTTCTATTGCATACCTCTTAACAATGTTCCACATTTCAGGATTTGTAAATCTTTCCGAATAATAATTACGAAGCTTACTTGTATCAATAAAACTTCTATCTTTCTTCTCAAGTCCTAAATGATTTATAATCGGTTTAAGTCCGTATGAAGGAAAGCTTCTTCCTATATCGTATTTTATTGAAAGAAAGAACGAATCAATTACTTCTCGTCCATAAACATTTACATTATGATACTCATAAGATTGTGAGCCGTCTTTTCTAAAGCTAGAAGCCTTAGACCTAAATGCTATATCACTTCCGTCTCTACCTAATGCTAATGTAGTCTCATGCATATCAGCAACATGTTGTATAAACGGTAAGTCAAATCCTAGAATATTATGTCCAAGTAGTATAGCTGGATTGACTTCTCTAACCCACGTACACCAAGAATCAAGCATGTCTTTCTGATTAGAGAATTCATCGCAGGAAAACAACTTCCTCTGTTCTTCTCCTTTATGATTCCGAAACGTATTACTTATAAGATATATAAAACTATCGTCAGTATGCCTTAACCCGTTTGTCTCAATATCAAACGACAGTACGCTTACTTCTTTAGGTGTTAAACCTTTGAAATAAGTTATACCGTTGTAAACCAATGATGCTTCCTTTGGGTCCCATATTGTGTACACGTCTTTTTTCCACGTAGTCTTTACAGCTTTCTGGAACTCTTCTTGACTATCAAATAATGCCGCCCATTTATAATGCTGATTACCATTAAGCAATGTCTGCTTACTACTCATCTTATCACTAGATAAGAACCAAAATGTATTCTTTCTAATGTCAGTAGTTATAGACCCGTCTTCATTCTGTATAAATAATACTAAGTTGTCACCATCAACCTCAATGGAAACTATTCGCTCAGTCTTATCTTTACCAAAGATTAAATTGTTTTCGTATTTGAATATATCGGAGTATAGACTTTTATCTAAAATAAACTTTTGGTCTGAGTTGTAAGTAAGACTTACATGTTCGGGTTCTTCGTCTTTACTTAAAAGCCGAACTTCTTTATCAGAAAGAAATTCTTTGAAAGACTTAATATCGTTCTTATTTAAAGTTATAACTTCCATTTACCCCTCTATGTCTAGTTATTAACGGTAACACTTTAAGAATTTTACAGAACGCCAATTTCTTCCAATAGTGTAAACTCTTTTAATTCTAAGGTTTCATGCTTATTGTCAATTACCGTTAAAATCCTGCCGCCAACACTGAATAATCCTATACTAATCTGGTCGGTTAATACATTGTAAAAAACCGTTCTTCCTTCAAATGGGTCACATCCATAAATAATTATTTCATCGAAAGAGAAATCTTTTATACGTTTCATTAGAAATCCAATCCTATAATTCCTCTAATAACTTCATTAGAATCTAATCCTATACCCAATCCTATATTACTGTCAAATGCATTTCTTCTGTAATAGTTTAAATCAAGTACTAGTCCGCGTTTCTTTTCAACAGTAGCGCTATTCAATGAAACAGTTTTATCCAATCCTATGTAATCTTTTCTAAGACCAAGCATTATGATATTCTTATTACCTTCTTCTTTAACGGTTACTATTGTTGGTTCACATTCAATCCTTTGAACGATAACTCTTTCACGAACTTTAAATTGCTGTTTACGCTTAACAACTTTAAACTCTTCCGTCTTAAGAACTTGTTCCTTCCCATCTTTAGTTCTGAGAATAATTTGTCCTTCTTCTAACTCTTTAGGAACCGCAGTATTAATGTCTTCCTTTTGTTCTTTAATAACTACTGACTCATTAACCTTACAAACTTCTTGAGCATATGTTGGTAAAGCGAATAATAAAACTAATAATGCTTTCATTTAGTACCTCACTTCATTAGTAATTTGATAGTTGTTGGTTACAGTAAACGAACATGACTTATTTTGAACCGCGTCGGTTGTTATATAGTTTCCTGGAGCGATTAAAGCTAGTCGGTCAAGATTTGCTCCTCCATCATATAATGCTAGGATTCTTCCGTTAGATAACTTTAAAAACACTTCTTCGTTGGCAAACTCTACTCCGCAAGGATTTAATATCTCAGTGATATAAATGCCTGATGCGTTAACTCCTGCCGCTCCAGTTGCACCTGTGGCTCCGGTAGCTCCAGTTGCTCCGGTAGCTCCATCAGTTACAACAACACTAGCTGTTCCACAAGTGATAGTTGCAGCATTAGATACTTTATTGACAGTACAACTGTTTCCGTTAAGACCGTTTTGACCATCAGTTCCATCTTCACCGTCTTGTCCGTCAACTCCATTGCTGCCATTTTTTCCATTACAAGTAATAAACTGAGTTTGGATTTGGTCTTCATCACTGAAAAGTAAATCTCGGTTTAAATCTAATGCTAATAAAACATTAGTCCCACCACTTGACCCACATAATTCAGGGTTTTCAATAGTCTTAACTACGATTGAATAACCGTTGTCACCCTTTTCACCCTTAACTGTAACTATCTCACTTCTATCTGAACCACAAGCCGTTAGTAATGTTGTAACCGTTAGACCCATAAGTAACTTTTTCATATTTCCTCCTATTTTTAGTTCATACCAGCTTTCGGTGGTATGTCTCCTAGATTCTGCATCAATTCTATTGGATTGTCAATATACATTCTTATAATATCTGTTTTCCTAATCATATCAGTAATTTCCGTGCCATCATCAGATAAGTATATGAATTCGTCATCCTCGCGCATTAATAGGCCCATTAGAAGGAGATTACCACTATTGCGCTTACCACTAGCGTTATACTGAGAACCTCGTATAGACCGCGTTATGACGCTTACATACTGTTCCCCAAAGGTATTCATGAACTTATATTTTATTTTAGCCATTAGAATGAATCCTCCGTAATCTTTTTGTTATCTCTAATACCCTTTAGTATATGTTCTTCATTGTCATCTAATTCTCTAATAATGCCAGTAAGTCCGTTCCAACCAAAGTCTAATGAGAATAAAGGCCCCATTCTATTCTTTAAACAAGCGATGTTCACAAATATATCATCTTCGGTAGCTTGCGGATTATAACCAGGTCTTGACATTCCTAACATTACAGAAACGGATTGTGAAATAGCTCCGCTTCCTTTTGCTGCGTGATATGTCTTTATTTCATCTGAAGGACTTCCAGAATTTTTAGACGGTTGAAATAAGCTTAGTACATGTAAATCCATAGACTGAGCGATTTCTCTCATCTTTTGCGCAACAAACGCACTACTTTGTGTTGGGTCTGAAAAATTGGATATAACAAGTTCATTATAATCTACGGCGATAAATTTAACTTTACTACCACTGTTATCCTCTGCTTCCTTTATAGTATCTATGATGTCAGGAACCGTTTGGCCGGTTTTAAAACAAAAGTTAACATTCTTGTATTCATCTTGTAATTTCTCTTTAACTTGAAATCTAAACTTTGGATCACTTTTAAATTTCTCAAACATGGCAGTAGACCCTATGTTGAAATGTTTCTGTACTAGTTTTTGATAAACAATCGGAGCGTACATATCATATGAAAAGAATAGAGATTGTTCCCCGCGTTTGGACATGTTGTTTAGAATTTGTAAAGACACCGAAGTTTTTCCTACGCCAGGTGATGCTATTAATCCTGAACTCATTCCAACTGTCAATCTTAAATTATCATCAAGCTGTTTTATTCCCGTCTTGATAGTAAGATTATCAATATTCATTGCGAAGTTTTCAAAAGAAGAGAATGCGTCTGTAACACTAACTACGTTAGCTTCGGATTGGTTGTCCCATTTTATTCCCATTCGTTTGCAATAGGTTTCAAGCCACGCATTATTCTTTGGACTGTAGCTTCCGCCTTGCCATCTATCACTGTAAACAGATTCTTCTATAATATTTTTCCATAATTCTTCTTTATCGAATTCATTATTGCCACTTAAAGCTGCTTGTTTTTTTAAAGAACTCTTACATAAAAAGTAGGTCTGTTGTTTATCGAAGTTCATAGCTCGACATTTAGCGGCTAAAACCATTAGAGCACTATGTCTTTCTCCAGATTCATAATGTCCCTCTAGAATAGAATACACATAGTCTTGCCATCCTCTAGGTTTCTTTGTCATATCTAATTTAACTGTCGGCTCTAGGCTCACTTCGACCTTTTCCTTCTTCTTCTTTTCCTTTAAAACTAATACAGACTCGGGTAAGTCAACTTGAAATACTGAAATACTCTTATCGACATTATTATAATCTTTAGCTAATGTTTTAATTTGGTCGACCGTCAATGTTGATAGTTGTTCTAAAGTAATTGGAAACTTATATAGACCGCTTTTATTATGTTTAGTCCCTGGTATTCTAAAAATACGTTGAGGGTCATAAACAGATGAGTCCCTAGTTTTAAGTCCATCAGACAGATTTAAAGCTAGAGTCTTTAATTCTTCTGGACTAAACTTTGAAGTAGTATGGACTTCAACGGAGAACCCTTTGTTACCGGAGAACTCTATTTCAAATCCTTCCTTTGGTATTCCCATTTGTATTAGTTTAGTAATTAATGTTAGTGCGTCATTTTTTGCATTCTCAGGATTTTTAGCATCATCTAAATCGAATACCAGTTTATCAGTCGTTACATTAGTAATTCCTGCCAAACTTTTAGTTTTCTTCCAATGATTAAAATGTTCTTGAGTGTAATAATAAATAGATTGGTAGTAGTCTTTATTATCTGGGTCTTTAATATGGTCCCAGATTTTATCTTCTTTAGGTATAAGAGTATACTTATTTAAACCTTCGGACAGTCTTATATATGTTCCCATCATTTTCCCTCCAAGGAAATCCCTCTAAAAAATTTGCCCCGTTTTAAACGACGGGACAAGCGTTTATTGTTAACAAACTTGGATAGAGGGGAACCAAGTTTATTCTTCGGTAACTAGAAATATATCATACTTAATAAACTCAGGAAGTTTAGCTAAACGTTCAGCCATTACTTCCTCAGTGATTTTTCCAGAATCAGCGAGCTTCTTGATAGAATCTCTAGGGTTCTGTAGTTGTAGCCGTTGACCAGCAACTAGACTTGTTGTAGCACTAACGTCGATATAAAGATTGCCTTTTTGACTTTTCTTAATCGCGCCGATTTTGTTCCATTTATTAGCCATTTTGTTCTCCTTCGTTTTTGGTTAATATTTCATTTTTAATAGGTTCAATAACTTGTTGATCCATTTCTTCTTTACTAAGAGCTAGAGCTTCTTGCATGATCTTTCCGGCACCAATAGCATGTACCGCAATACTAAATAACTGATGTTCCTTAGACCCCGCCTTAAATTCTGGATAAGAGTTAGAAAATGGGAATTCAATAGCAGCAACTAATGAACGTCTAAGTCCCCTAAGAGATACTTCAGTAGATAGTTGTTTGATTGATTTCATGGCAGACATAAAGTCCTTAGCTGCCTGATTAACAATTGGATTGTCTAATGGATTGACTTTTTTCTCATCTGTAGTTTCCACTTTAGTCGCTTCAATGTCAATTACTTCTTGACTCATATCAAGTCCTCGCTTTCTGTCGTTACTGGTTTAGGTGTATCTCTTCTAAATTTATTAATAGCTTTCTTTTCTTCCTTAGGCTCTTCTTTAGTCACAACTTTAGATTCAACTAACGGACTATCAACGATTCTTTGACCTTCATCTAAATCAGATAAAGCAAATTGGGTTCCATATCCACACATAGCTAAAGCACGCCCACAAGCGCCAGTTTCCGCCTTTTCTAAGTGATCGCCAAATCCTTTGGAATCTTCACGTTTAGTAGCGGTAGCAGATTTAATGACATTACCTTGGTCATCTAAAATAGTAACCTTAGCTTTGACTACAGACTCATCCTTATCCATTTTTAAAACCTCAGTTTCTATCTGAAGTCTAGCAGCATCTTCGTTTGCCCATTGAATTCTATAGGCAACCATCAAATACTTTTTACCTTTAAGGTCTATCAAAGGCAGCTCTGTACCTTTTTTTGTTACAACACTTTTCATTCTTCCTCCTAATTATTATCTCTGCCAATAATCTTACTGGCAAATAGTTTTCTTACTTCATCCATAGCTCTTAATTTATTATCATACAGATTCTTCTTTTGAATGTCAATTACTTTTGTACTTCCTACTTGGTATTTAAAAGTAACCAAAACGTAAATTGCATTAGTACTATCATAATAAACATCGTAAGCGTGACGATATGCCACGTCCTTTTCCTCTTTAACTTCTTCTTTCTGTACTCGTTCAGGTTCACTACGTTGTACATTAAGAATGTCCAGTAATTCTTTTGGAGCTTCTTCTGTTTCACGTTTTTTAATTCCTCCGCTTAAATATTTGTCCGCTTTATTCTTTGCCATTATTCCCTCTCTTTTAATTCTATTAAACCAGTCTTTGAACCGAAGTAACAAAGCTGATAGTATGGACATTTTCCGCCGTAATAATTTGTACATGTTTGTAAATTCCTTGGGTATATTTCCTGCTTGATAGCATAATTGATAGTGTCGAAGTTGTCAAGTACTAAGTTTTCGACAGTTTCACTTATTTCAGATATAATAATCTGTACTTCTATCTCAGGCTTAATTGTTTCTTTCCATTCGCTGCCACATCTTTTTCCATCAATTTCATTGTTGCAAGACTTATGCCTAGCTCCAGTTCCATCATGTCCACAAGTAGAACATATTTTAATTCTATTTTTCTTGACATTCTTTCGTAATACTATATATCCAACTTTTCTAGTTTTATACGTATCATGTAGTATGTGCATGTATAGAGCGAGCTGTGCACTTGTTAGCGCGGCATCTTCTTCATACGCCATAGCTGAAGTCTTGTTATCTAGAATTACTGTTCCATATCCTTTAACATCAGCAACTAAGTCAACATACCCAATGATTTCGTCGCCATCATGGTTATTCATTTTAACCATCTTCTGTACTGTATGAACTTTTTCTATTACAGGAATTACTTTTTCTCTGTATGCATTTAACATTAGAAAACCTTTTCGTACAAGAGAAAGCCAGTTCATATAATTATAGAAAGTCTTTTCATCTCTAGATAGTAATTCAAATCCAATAGCTTCCTTTTTCTTTTTAATAGTAGACAGTTGTACGATATAATCATCTGACTCACTTTTAATTGTACCAAGTTCTATAGCAGTCTTAATAGTAACAAAGTCTTCTTCAGTCAAGAGTTCTTCGTCAAAGTCAGCGTTGGCGTATACTATATTGGTTGCTGTCGGTATGTATGTATCAACATCGTTAATCTTAGCATTTAAGAATGTATTATAGAATATATCCTCTGGAGTTGATTTACCTTTTGGCACCAATAGTTCATTCAACGCATTATCTAGTGCACTACCAAATAACAATGCAGCACTTTGAACATTAGGTCTAATGCGACTCTTGTAGTAATGCTTATATGATATACCACATTGTGAAAATCTATTTAATTGGCTATGCGATAATCTATTCATTCCATTACCTTTATCCCAATAACTTCAGGAGTAATCTTTCCGACGCTCATATACTTACTAGATGGAACATTAGCTTTAACTTTTTCTACAGCGTCAAATAAGTTGTTAGCAAATACATGAGTCTTTAGTTTAATTAAAACTAAACGTAGTTCTTCTTCTGTGGTAGAACCGTTTTCAATATCAGCTTTAAATTTCTTCTCGTCTAAGTCGTATTCAATTTTGTATAAGTTCATTTTGATTTCTCCCATCTAAGTTTTAATTTTTCACAATTAGGCGTATCTTTCATTATTAGTTTATTATCTTTTTGTCTTAATGTACAGTTGTTATAGTAGTTCATACATTTAATAGCTACAGTATCAGTAATTTTATTATCAGCAAGACATATAGAAAATATGATATTAGTTAGATATAATGTTGTCATACTTAAGTCTATCATGTAAAATCCACATCAAAAAATTCATAACCGTTAACTGTAGAAAAATAAAAATTACTGTCTCCTGTATGACTTTGCAATTTCTGTTTCCTCTCTATTAATTCGTCCATCTCATCAATAGTTATATTATCTCCATACTCATCTACAATCTTATCTGAAATTTTCATCATTAAAAACCACGACTCTTTAGATTTAAATCTGCCATTGAAAAGAAACTTCCATCCGGCAGAAGACTTTCCTATATGCATCTTTTCTCCTTTAACGATGGCGTAATAATTAGTTCCCATGCTTAGTTACTTCCCATTCGTATACAACAACGTTCTCACCATTAGGTCCAGCTAAGTAAACATTAGACCCAATTAATTCTGTTACATTAGATTTTCTGGGAGATATAGCGGTTATCTTATATTGTTTACCATCCAAATCATTTGTTACGATGTCTCCAATACTAAGTGTTACAGCTTTATCTTGTTCATAAGGTTGGCTATATACAGTTACTTTATATGTTCTAACTCCGTTCTCTAATGTATAATCATTATCAACGTCAACATATGCAAGTAGTTCGCCCAACAAATCACAACGATGCCATGCAGACTCTTCTGCCTCACGCCACAAATCGTCAATGCTTAGGTTTTTATAATCTTTTAATTCAAACGTATACATTTATCCTCCAAAGATTTTCATTACTTCGTCTCTAGTTTCTTCTGGTATAATATAATTATACTTATGGTTTTCATAATAGACAAGCATTATTTCTGTCTCATTTAGAAACACTATTTTCTTCAATCTGTCCAATGGTATAGACACAGCTCTTTCACCAAGTTTGTTTAGTACTTTTATATGTGTCTGACCTTCTGGAGCAAAATCTAAAAATCCAAATCTCATATACTCTCCTTAATAATTTTAACTATCTTACGATTAGCCGAACCGGAGTTGCATGTGTCTTGTACGAGGTTGTGCCAGCGCCAACTCCTGAGACAAAGAGCCACGCATACTTTTCAGATGTTGGAACAAACGACGACGACCAATAATATTTACCTTCTAATTCTAGAACTTCTAGTACTCCATGTTCGTCAGCTATCTCCCACTCTTCCATAGTTGGCAACGTCTTTCCAAACTTCTCGGTAGCCTCGTCGAAAGTGAAATTTCCAGGTTCATCGGTAAACTTCCATACTAAACCGGAAGTCTCGTTTAACCATCCTTTTTTAGTTACCGCCCAAGTATGTCCGGTAGAGGTTGTTTTACGATACTCCATCTTTATCATTAAATTTACTTGTTCTTCTGTATACATCATTTGGTACCATCCAATGTTATGTTAACAATTTTACCCCAATCGTTAGGAGGCGTACAATTTGGCATCATACCCCAAATTACTGGTATATTAGGTTTATTCTTGACAGGACTAGACTCTCCATCTCCCAAATAAATAATCAAGTCAGGAGTTTCTTTTTTAATTGCTTCAAAGAATATATTGTAATCTGTTCCACCTCTGCCCAGTACATTTATCTTTTGTCCTTTTTTGTATTTAAAACGCTGGTTAATTTGCATATCAACTTCAAATACTTCTATATCCATCATACGGTTGTTTGCTATATTATCAATTTCAGAAAAGAATTGTTTAATGTAATCATCAGACACACTACCAGATACATCAACGGCTATAAATATATTAAGTTGAGCTTCTCTTCTCCATCCAGGCATGGCCAGACCATAACGTCTGTTCCGTTTAAGTTTAGTATTAATATCTAATTCTTTTTGTGATCTAGAAATATAACGACGTAATGTTTTTTTCCAGTCAACGCTATTGCTATTTAATTTATCAAGCATCCCCTGAATGTTAGCAGGAAGATTGCCTTTAGTTTTTTGTTTAGCTTTATTAGCTGCATGTTTAATAAGTTCATCTGCTATTTCTTTTGGAATATTATCCCAATCATGTTCATCAAATCCATTACTATATTGTTCCATATCTTCGTCAGTAAATAAATCATAATAGTAATCAGCTTCTCTAAGTTTTTCCCATTCAGGTTTAGGTAGTACACAGCCGTCTGGCAAGTTTTTTATATATTGGTTGATCGCGCAATCAAATGCAATGTTCGCTTTTTTCTGATTAGCAAACTTCTTACCTCTAGTTAAATGTTTAGATAGGCAATGAAGAACCTCGTGCTCTAAGACTGCGACTTGTTGTTCAAACGTCATTGACATCCAGAAATTGGGATTGACTATTAAAGTAATTCCATTATTTCTAAATGTTACTCCAGCAGTTGGAATACTATCAGATACAACTCTGTCAAACTGTTGTATGAAGTGCCCGAAGTATTCTTGTTGCTGAAGTAATGCTATAATGTTTTGTTCTAAAGTCTTATGCATATTTATTTCTTTTCTTCAATCTTATGTTTACTAAAGTAATTAGCAGGAACTACATCAGCAAGCATTTTCAAAAACTCAGTGTTTTCTGATTCCATAACAGATACTAAAAAACTCCAATACAAATCTTTTGGTACAAGTTTTAAATACTCTCCAATGTTTTTCCATCCAGCTTTATCAACATCATTCTTTTGAAGATACAAAAGAAGATTGTCGTTAATATTTCCCATCATATCGAGACGGCCTTTTTCTGCGATAGACTTAACTTTAGCTTCGATTTTTTTGTAGTTTTCTATAATGTCTTTTGGTTCAACGAGTTTTTCGTTTTCCTCAAGAAACTTATTAAAGATTACTGTCGCTTCTGTTCCAATCAATCCGAAAGATATATGATTTAGTATTTCTTTTTCAGGTTTTTGTTTCAGTACGATGTCGAGTTGTTCAATACTTCGATTGCTCGGCTTAACAAAGTCTAAACTAAATTCCTTCATTGTTGGATACATTGTCTTTTCATGCTCAACGCAGAACGCAATAAGTTCCGGACTCATTTCTGTTTTTCGCATGTAATCATGATGGTCTGATGGATTGCTATCAATCTTTAAATAACAAAATCTGTCAACAAATGCTGCGTCGGTAATATCAATTACATCGTAATCATCAGTCGGTGGATTAGACGCCGCCACAACTCGCCAGCCATCAGGCAGAACGTGCGTATGTAATTTTCTACCACCAATGAAGCGCGGCTCACAGAGTCCGAATACTGCTTGTAGTATGGATGAATTTCTAATACGATTGACCTCATCCAAAAAGATAATTCCTTTACTGTCAGGGTCTCGTGGCCACCAATCCGGTGCAAAGAATTTTGTAGCAATTTTATTCCCATCCTTGTCAACAACAAAGTCTCCTAGTCCTAGAAGGTCTCCTGCGTCGGTCATGTTTCCAAGTCGGACAACAACAAGCTCCATATCATTAGCTTTGGAGTATTGTCTAAGGCTAGAACTTTTTCCAATACCATGATGTCCTACAACCATTGGAGTAATATCAGCTTTTAATAGCTCGTGTAATACTTTTGGTAAATCTTTAATTCTCATTTGTCCCACCCTTTAAATGCTCGACGGTTATTAGAAAGTATGTCCCATCGTTATCATGTGATAATGAAAACCTAAAGCCGTGCTCTCTTAATTCATTTGATAGTTCTCCGATAAGTTTACTTTCCTTTGTGCTCAAGTCTACTATTACCTCATAATATTCCATTGAGTCAATGGCATCATATATCTTTTGTCTTAAAGCGTTAACCGCTTCTTTTTTTCTATTTTCGACCTTTTCGTGTACCATATTAAATATTTCTTGTGCTTTTTTCATATTATTTCTCCTTTACTAGCCAAATTAGGCCCATCATAATACATACATATGCCAAGTAAAAAAATGGCACAATATAACCCATAATACGCCACGTTGTCTTGTGTGTCAATACATTGTATGCAATTGCTATAATACCAATAATTTGTAATAATTCCATTGTTTACTCCCTGTCAAAATCGGCCATTGTTATCATACCATCTTGCCATGCCTCGTGTGCGTTTTCGTCAGCAAGCTTTTGCGCTATGTCCTCAATTTTTTCTTTGTCCTCATCATTCAAGCTTTCAAAATCAACATCACAAGACTTAGTATTGTTCCAAATATGCTCAACTTGCCACTCGGCGTCATCGCCATACCTTGATGATATATCAATCTCAATACTCAACTCGTCGCAATACCCATCAGTTGTAAAGGTCTCGGAATCAATTGTAAAATCTTTTTCCATAACTTTCCTCCTCGCTATATAGGTTATTTAAATCATCCATTATCTCTTTAGTATAATCACTTTTCATTGTAATGCTAACAATATATCCATTTTTTTCTAAGTATTTAATTTTTTCTTCTGCATTTTGGATGGTATCAAACAATTGTTCGATAACAGAGCCAAATTTTGTCCCTTTAATTAGTATCATAAAAAACCTCCCTTAAATTTAGTGTCAATTAGACCTTTCATCTTATTTAGTTCTTTTTCGTAGTATGTAACACTTCTGTCAATGTCCTGTCTAAAGCTCTGTATTGCCTTGTCAACGAGTCCTAATGATTGGATGTCCATCTCAGGGTCCATAGTCTCATTGATGTAATCAGAGCCAAATATGAGAGGATAATCCTCGCTTGTAACATTGACGGCTACATAGTATGTATTATTTGGGTTTTTTTCAATAACCTTTTTAATTGTCAAACTTATGCTTTTTCCGTTGATAAATGCCAATGTTTTCATATTAACCCTCACTTTCTAAGTCTTGTCTAAGTGTTGTAACCAATTTTTGACAGTTTATTGGCAATTCTTCAAATTTAATACGT
>JFJP01028512.1_pt1 | contig 13347 bp, 11 predicted proteins | sample 431651 | NCBI WGS metagenome assembly JFJP01 (sample SAMN02602958, study PRJNA72255) | Microbial mat metagenome, whole genome shotgun sequencing project. | biome: fresh water; feature: sink hole; material: water; isolation source: purple microbial (photo- and chemosynthetic) mats found in...
AATAATTCCTGATTCCAAAAGATCCCATTTCTTGAGAAAAAAGTTTCCTTTGTATTTTTATTTTAGCTGTATATAAACAGTATTTCCAGATTTTATATAATTAATAGTTTTTTTTTAAATAATCGAATCACGATCTTAAATATTTGCTTTTAAGATAAAGAAAAAACCGAGATTTCGTTCACAAAATTGCCTTTCTTTTTAATTATATATGTCTCAATCGCATCAAAACAAGAATCCCCATTCCAAGGAATATCCTATCAATTCACAGGCCTTTCCCTTTGAGGATTTCCACGAGTTGAAATCCGAATTTTTCGAGACTTACCAAAAAAACGATCTCAAACTTCTTTTGAATGGTATTTTTATTTTTTGAAAATTTTTAATTAAAAACATCAAAAAACTGAAAAAAATCGAATATTTAAAATTTAATTTAGTCAATGAATTAGGCTTAGAAGGCTTCACCCAGTCCTTAAAACCCCAATTCGATCCTGAAAAACCCCTTTATAACACTAAAAGACCTTCCAAAAACACATTTACAAAGCAATATTATCGAGACAAAGACACTCCAATCAGACAAAATCCTCCACAATACCCCTATTCAGACTCTTTCAAATACCCAAATGACGATAATTATCCAATACCTGCTTATAAAACCTCCTATTATTCCAATCCTTTTCCAAAGGTGATTCCAGACAATAACTCAAATTCCTATGCAGATGACTGTACTCAATTGACCAATAACTATCGAAATAAGCCTGAAGAACTGTTAAGCACTTATTGGGGAAATCATTACGAAGAGCCACAAAGACCATATGATCCTCCAATTAAACCATCAAAATTTTGTGATTATGATCGTTTTGAGAGAAAATCGAATTTTTATTTGCCTGCGTTTGAAAAACCGCAGGAAGAGAAATTCAAAAGAGAAGAACCTCCGATGAAACTTCAAGGGCCGAATAAATTCCATTTCAATCCTGATGGCCCATATCTGTTTTCAACGCCTCCGAATTACAAGGATAGGATAAAATATGAACCTGAACTAAATTTCAATCAATTTCATTCAACGAATTTGGGGACTTTCAAAAAAAATAACATTAGTTTCTCAGAATATTTCAATTCAGGAAAGAAAATTCATTCACAAAGAGACACTAATGAGGAGTTTTCTGAAGATTATAATAGAAATATGACTGATTTAGAAGATAATATCAGTAGAAATATACGAGGTATTTTACAAAAAATTACATTTTTATTCTTTATTGAATGATTTTCTTTTTTGTGAGGGTTAAAATATCTTACTATAAAGGTGAAAGAAATCGTATGCAGCAGGGAAAAAACCAGTTATAAAGAAGTAGCTGATATTCTGTTAAATGTCCTGAATTTTCAGGCGAAATCCAGATATAAAACTGAAACTGATCTTGTAAATTATTTATAATTTTTATGTATTTTATGTGTTTATATGTGTAATTTATCAATAATTTTCGTGTAATTTTCGAAATTTTATAGAAAAGAGAAATACAAAACGTTAAGAGAAGAGCTTATGATGCTTTAACTGTGTTAATTTCGTGTGGGATCTTTCAAAAAGACGGGAAGGATATAAAAGCCAAGACAGGGTCTTCATTTCTTTTGCGTATTTTCTTATAGATTATTTATCTTCATCACAAATTTTATTTAATGGGGTGTAGAGAATAAATTCACAAGAAAAAGCTTAGATGAAACAAAATCAAATTTAAGAACAAATTTGGTTTTTTTGTTTAATTTTTATTAAAATTTTAAATTAATTTGATTTTTTATGAAAAAGAATGAAAAATTAAAAATCATTGAAGAAAAAAAAAACTCATTCAAAGAATTGTTCCTCAAATACCTATCAATAAATAACATAATTCAAAGGAACATGGCAGCGTTGGACAGTCCTTTCGAAATCAGGCTCACCAAGGCTTCAAAAGAATACTGCCTTGATAATTATTTGCAAGAAGACGAGCAAAAAACAATCAACTTTGAAAAAAAAATGATTATAACTAAAAATGAACAAAATAAAAACGAAAATGATGAACAAAAACACATAATTAGTTCATATTATCAGAACAAATACATTAAATTTCCATTTATCGTGATAGAAGTCATTGACAAAGCAGTAAATTTCTCTTGTATTTCTTGAAAAAATGAGTTTTTTTCATAGATTGCTTTAAATATGAGTCAAGACAAATCTAAAATGAGTTTGCATTCGAAGAGCGCTATGAGAATCCATGGGGATGTTGATATCTTGCTTGAGATGCAAATGTACTCAAAATTCCAAAAAACCCAATCCTTGATCAAATTGATTCCAAGAGATATACATCAATACTTGTCTCTAGAAATAATAGAGCAAGTTCGATAAAATTAAAAATAAAATCCATAATTTTTATTTTTAAAAAAAACTTTCAAATAATTTTTTATTTATATAAAAAAAAAAGTAAGGTTTTTTTTTTTTTCAAATTAAAAAAAAGCTAAATTAATTTTTTTCATACCTTTTAATAAATAGGGTAGTTTTTCACTCCCTCAGATTATTAAATGTGAACCTTCCAAAATATAAATATAATTTCAAATCACAAAAAACATCACATGTGGAACGGTTTCAAAGGAGAGTACGGTCATAAAGCCCTCCCCCTACTTATAATTTTCATCATCAACACCATGATTCTCGCCTATTGCCGATTAGAATTTCTCGCATTTGATTTGCTTTCCTCATATTTTTCCATCACATTTTTCCTGCCATCTTTAGCAGAAATCCTTTTCGCTATTACACTGATCCTCGTTTTTTGGGTTCTTTATGTGATAGTTCATGGCAAGATTGAGATAGGATCCATTAATAATAGTGGCAGACGTTACCCATACAAGCTAAATAGTTTGAATTGCATGTTAATATCCATAGGTATTCAGTTTCTCTTGGCTTTCCTCGAAATTTTGCCTTTAGAAACCTTCAGTAAACACTTCAGCAGAGTGGCAATTACATTACTTTTCATAGGGAATTTATTAGCGATATTAGCTTATTTCAAAGGGAGGTTTTACCCGACTTTTTCCACAACTGAATCACAAGGGAGAAATCAAATAATAGAGGATTTTTATTCAGGAATTGAATTAGTGCCAAGATTCTCACAATCTTCACCTTTAGATCTCAAGTTGTTTTCTATCGGACATGTGGGTATGGTGTCCTGGGAGTTATTGAATATAAGTCATGGTTTGAATCGTGGGAGCGTGGATGCTCTCGTGATATGTCTCTTACAATCGATTTATATATTTGACTGGGCGTTTCATGAACGTTGGTATTTATACACTGTTGATATACAACATGACAGATTGGGGTTCTATTTGACTTTTGGGTCTTATGGATGGATGCAGGTGGTTTATACAGGCTATGGATATTATGCGAGCCATATCCCTGCGAATCATTCAAATATAGGATTTGCCGTTGCAATTGGGCTATATATTGTGGGGTATTGGATGATGAGAACTAGTAATAATCAAAAGGAAATATTTCGAAAGAATCCTGAAAAAGAGATATGGGGTAAAAAACCTGTATATATGGTCGCAAATTATAAAACACAGGATGGGGTAGTGAGACAAAATAAACTGTTATTAACAGGGTTTTGGGGATGGGCAAGGCATTTTAATTATATTGGAGATTTGTTACTTTGTTTGGCGATTTCTTTACTTTGTGGGTTCCATTCGGTGGGTGCACATATTTATTCGTTTCAATTGACTGGACTTTTGCCGACCAGGGCGGTGAGAGATGACTTGAGATGTCAGTTGAAATACGGAGAAGATTGGAAAAAATATAAAGAGAAGAATAAGTATTTGCTGATTCCTGGATTATGGTGATTTTTATACTTTTTTTGTTAACATGTATTTGAAAAATTACTTTTTTTTTTGAATTTTAAGAGGTTTTTTTGTTGTTGAGTTGATTTTCAAAAAAATTATTAGTTTTTTTTTATTGTCTGACTTTTTTCTTTTTAATGACTGCATTCACGATTTTCGTTCTATATTTATGTGCTCTAAATATCTCGTTCTTTTCCTTGATCTCATCGAGTTTGTCAGGGAAATTGATCAGTTGTCTTGATCGGATGATAATACCGTCTCTGCTGTTTCTTTTCTTCACTTTGAATATCCTCACTATCCAGTTTTCGCTAGTGAAAGCCTCTTCATATCGCTTTAGTTTATATCCTTTCAGCTAAATAAATAAATTTTAATTAAAAATTAATAAAAAAAATTAATGAAATTTTTTTTTTATTTAAATCAAAGAATTCAGGAAAATACCCCTATTTCAGTTTGTCGAACAGTATCATATCCCGTTCCTTTTTGCCACGCAGTTCTCACCTCATCGAATCTATAATAGCTCAATCTATACATCAAAGAGTTCAACATAGTTTCGGAAGCTTGAGAATCTATTCTATACTAAAAAACCCATAAATAACTTATCGCATTCTCTTTATAATATTACTGAGCCTCTGTTGTAATAATCCTCTTCTTTTATATGAGGAAACACCCCTCCTCCTATCCGAACCATCCAAAGGAACTTATTTATATCATCTCCTGAATAATAGGAATAACCTCCGAATATCACCAGCACATAATCAACATCCAGCCGTTCACAAATCTCAAAGGAATCATCCTCATTACTAGACATTGCCATACCCACTGTCGCTATATGCGTATTATTCCATGTGTTATTATCAACCAAAACCGTCCGATTAGCCATCCCTGTTATTTGGTAACCGTAATCCCACCAGGACATGATCTTTGCATCTTCACGGGTGTTTTGACGTAGCCAGTAATAGGCTTCACGATAATCGTCGACTATGTGCTTGTTACCTTGTTTGTCTCTGTTGGCTAATTTCATTAGTTTATAAGTAAATAATAAAAAAACCAATTTTTGATAAAATTTTGAAAAAAATTCGCTTTTGCTTTTGATTATTATTTACAAATTTCTAATTATTCATACATAAAATGATTGATGGTGAGGAGTATGCTTCGGCTCCAGCTGCATTAGCGTGGAAAATATAGATACTGACCAAATAAGTGATGAATAAAAGAGCCAAAATAGCAATTTCTGGTGGTGCTTTTTTTCTTTCCTTTGGCTTTTTTTTATAAAACAAATTATTTTAAAGATAAAAATTCTTATCAAAACCTTTCCATTAACAAGTTTTCTTTGAGGTAAAACACAAGCTCTTAAAGATTTAGTGAAGAATCTAACAAAAGATGAGACTCCAATTCCTCCCATAACACTGACTGCAGGGGCTAGAACCAAAAGTAGACGCACCATAACACCTTTATCATAAAAAATTAGTTTAGATTAATAAATAAGGAATTACTTGCAAAGTAAACTGCTAAAACCACATACATCGCAGCGAAGATCTTAGCTGGACTGGGTTTTCTAAAGCAATAATACAAGCCAACCGGTGAAAAAATGACCAAAAAGTGCAAATCGAAGAAAAATGAGGACCTATATCAGAAAGATATCATTTAATAATTTTTATAATTTTCTCATAAATATATAAATAATTGATTTTTTACCATGTTGTAGCCTGATGTTCTGAAACCGAAGCAATGATTGGAATATATTTCTTTGCATAAGTCGGGTCTAAAAGTGTTAAACTTCTTCCTGACCATTTGGTTTTTCCGGTGAATGTTAAGAACAAAAATCCAATGACCAGCACCATAAGCGCTCCGAAAACGACGATTCTAAACAGCAGTTTAAATCCAGCTTTTCCAATGAATTTCTTGATCCATTCAATAAAATAATAAACCTTTTGAAATAGATAAATTCATAAATGAAAAAAGATAAAAAAATTAGAAATCGACTTGTAAGAAGATGAAAACCCCATGAGAAGCCATATGTTCCGAGCTATGAATCGCGCCAAAGCCTACAAAGGGAATTTGCATGGCCAGAAGAGTTCCCAAGATATAAAACACTGAATAACCGACATAGATCCTTGTATTCATTTTCCCAACAATCAACAAAAACACCTACAAATTATTTGATTTACCGTAATTTATTAAAAAGTTTATAAATACCACGAAAATCGGGATTATATTGATAATAAAGGCATATCCTCCCCATGCAGACACCATATAGAAATAGACCAAAGAAGCCATTCCTCCCCATAATAAAGACCCCTACGCAATATCTTATATATATATTTAATGCTTTTATGAATAAAATACTGTATTGACAGCCTTTAAGAAGACATAGAACGTAAAGACCAAAGCGAAGATCGAAACACCTTCATTATCGTAGGATCCAGCTACTGATCTTGATATATATGAAGGAACAACAGCGATAAACAAAGCAGAAAACAAACCAGCTTCTGATCTTTTAGTGATTTCCTAATAGAATTTAAATAAAAGAGCAAGAAATACAAAGGAAATAACTTTCGTTATCAGGAACCCAGCCACTGATGTGAAAGAAGCGAAAACAGGAGCGAGAAACACACAAACGTTTCGAATATCAACAGGAATCGAGAGTTTATGCAAAGTCCAGAAAATTATCGCAGAAGTACTCATCAAACCTTTTACATTAGAGATAAAATTGATATTTATAAGAATTTATCATGAATTTATAGAGAAAATATCGAAAATTTATAGTGAAAATATAGTTATAATAAACCTGGATAAATAGTGCCTCCAATACTCCTTCCTAATGGATACCAGGACTCGGAATCAAACCAATTCCATAAGCCATATAACCCTTCACGAGCCAGATATTGGGTAGCTCGATAATTAAACCAAGGGTCGAACTCATGAATGATGCTTTCATATCGGATAACCTTGTTTTTTTAAGTTTTTTTGAAATTTTTTTTTTTTTTTTTTTATTTACAGAGAAGATTCGCACGAAAAAAGCCACGATAAAAATGCATAATAATATCATTATTCGGAAGGCAGGGGCCCATTTTCGAGCTACGTCCTGTATTTTTTCACTCAGAGTAGGCTCAAAAGCCTCAGAGGGATTGGTTTTCTCAAGTTTAGAGGATATATCTTTCATTTGACAATTTATTATTTTAAAAGTTTGGGATTTTAATTTGAAAAATAATTTTTAACAAATTTTGGAAATTTTTAAAAAATTTATTTTTATGACGATTCATTTCTTCATTAAAAAACAAAAAAATCTACTGTGTTATTTTCAAAAAGCCTCTAAAAAGCCCACTTACTATTTAAAATTAAAAAAAATATCAGAAAATTTCCTGTTTAATTAATCAAAAATACATTTGAATTATAAATTTTCGGAAAAAACTGCTTTTCGCCCCCCTTCCCAAAATGACTCCACAAAAGCTTTCAAGTACCCCCTACCGCTTAAAATCTCTATATATATTCCTTTGATAGCCCTCTGCGTCTTTTGTGATACGGACCCGTTAATAAATTACAAAATTTCCTATCGTACCCTCGAGCGTAAATACTTCGAAGCTTTCAATTTCTATTTTGCAAAGCCCGTGAACGAGATTTTGGCCAATGTTTCATCAGCACATGTGATTTTATTCAAAGATTATCTGTTTTATGATGATGAAAACAATGAGTATTTGAAACGATATTACAAAGCTGATGAGATAAAGCCAAGAGTCAAAGCCTTGAGTGATTTCTATCAAAACTCCTATAAGCCCACACATCCAAATTTATGCGTAATAGAGTCGAATAGGATCATTAACAAGAGAAACCAGAAGATAAATAAGCTTTTTCTTAATAAAAATGGGAATTTAGTGAAGAATTCTGAGGAATTGCGATTTAATAATGAAGAAAATAATGAAGAAAATTACATTTTAGAGAACATTTTAACAGAGAATTACGAGAAAGATGAAGAAAATAACAGTCATTTGCCCATGAGCTATAAATATCAAGAAGAACAAAAGGATCACGATATTCTTCAGTTAATAAATGAGAAAGAACCCGAAAATTGCGATAAAATCAGCTACGATTCCTCAGAACACGATATTTACAACCCCGAATTCAGTCAAACTGACCCATTCCCCAAAGAAACTGACCAGTTTTTCAAGCTAAAAACCAGTGAAAAGCCCATGATTTCTCTGAATAAGATCAAAACTCGACCAGTTTTTGCTAAAAAAGACGTAAATGATACTCCGAAACAAAACTACGAGATTTTACTGGAAGAAATCATCAATAAACAGAAGCGAAATACCGAGAATTCTCCTGATCCTTTCAAAAATTCCTTCAAAATGAACAATAATATTCTGAAGGATTTCTCAGAAAACAGAATTAGTGATATCAGCGAATTATTGAATCTTCACGAATTAATCAGAAATTCTCAGAAAATCTCTTCACAATCATCAGCGATAAAACAAAAGGAATCAATAAAAGAGAAACTTCCAAGAGAAATTCCACATATAAAGAAGAAAGACGTCTCTTCACAATTAACACAGGAATCCACCAAAAGAACCACTGGAAACACCACCAATGCAAGTCAAAATCCCTTGAAAAACCCAGAGAAATTCAATAAAAAGATACATATTTCACATAATACGCTTTTCTCGCAAATCAACAAATTTCACAATAAAACTGGAAATGTCGATCAGATTTTCGAATTAATCAAGAAAATGCAAAAAGAAGAAGAAAAAGCGGTTATTTGTGATAAAAATAGGAATTATAACAGAAATTGCTCCACAAAATCAAATAAAGACCTTTTGGGTAACAACCCTGCAAGATTCTTAGGAAGCCAAACCGATAGAATTCCTGATCAAAAAGATAGAATCCCTGATAAAAAACATGAACAATTCCTAATAAAACCTAAGAAAAACGTAAAAAAACTCAATTTAAACCTATTAAACGAGAAGAAAAACAAGGAAAAAAACACGATAAAACAACTATCGCCAAGCATGTCTCGCAATTCGAATAAAAAAACCATAGAAAATACCAGAAAACCTCCGAAAAAAATCTGCGATATTCGTAATAAACCCAATAAAGTCTCTTTTCGAAGCCTTAATAGCAATTTATACTCCTCCTTGCGAAATAGGTCGAATATATCATCGAAATCACATATTGATACACAAAGAAGTTCAGAGCTTTTAGGCTTTAAAAGCCAAGAGCAATTAATGAATAAAAAGCCAGGAATTCAACACAAATCGCAGCTAGAAAACCTAGAAGAAAATGAAAGTTCTTATGGCTTTTGGACTTCGAGATCAAATAAAGCGAATATTGAGGAAAAAAGAAGGAAAAGTCCAGAAATTGGAAGGAAAATTGAAGAACAAAAGGAAAGAGAAGACTATTATAACTATGGATTAAAGGAGAAAATTGGCAAAAATAAGGCGAAAACAGATAGGTTTGTAGGGGAAAAAGAAGGGGTTTTGGAAAGAAATGGAGGAAACAACAAAAAAGTAATGGTTAAGAGGAATTTTAAGCTGAATTTGCCGGTTAATTTGAAATTTTAATAAATAAAAGCCTTTTTTGGGAAATTTCGATTTTTTCCAAAAATTTTTATTAATTTTTTTTTGTTGAACAATATTTTTAATGTGAATTTCCTTTAAAAGCAAAGACCGTTTGCCTGAAAATATAGATCAGAAACATTGTTTTCATTGATAAAATCCTCTAAAATCCCGCAGTTAGCCTTTATTCCTTGTTACTTTGGAGGATTTAAATTCAAGAATTTCAGACATTTTCCTTTAAAATTCTTTATTTTTAAGAAGATTTTAAATTTTCTAATAAATCCCATAAAAACTCCTTTAATTTATCACTTTTTTATAACTTTTATCCAAAAGCTTATAAAAGCTTTCCAATCGCATTTTCATGATCCGAATGCTTCTCTTATGGATCTGATCTTCATGAAATTTCTCGTAATTAACGATCCCCCGCTCAGAACTATAGTCCATCGAACCATTCGTGGTCACAATGATCATCAGATTGTATAAAACGATCACTAAATGATCATTTTCCTTATAATTCCCCATAAGCTGAAATCCCTTAAGTATGGTTTGTTGTAAATCCTCGAAAAAACTGATATTTTCATTAGAAAAGTCCGTAAAAATACCAATTTTCTCCTTGAAATTCTTAAGGTTTTTCTCAGTAATTTTATAGCAATTCATCATAATTTCTAAGGATTTCTCATAAATTTCCCCCTTTTCATAGAATAACTGCCAGTCTGCTTCAGAATAATACAAATGGGTTTTTTTTTCCTTTAAAAAATTATATAAAAAGCGGCTTTTATACTCAGAAAGTCTAGTTAAAACCAATAGAATTCCTTGCCAATTTTGACTATTTTCCCATATTTCATTCAAATCATAGCATTTTTTCATGCAATTATGTATGAACAAGACCTTATCTCTCTCATAATAAATTCTTTCAGATATTTTTCGAATTCTTTGCTTTTTTACCTCTTCTATCATTAATTTCTTCATTATTTTCTCTTCTTTTCCCAATCCAGTCATTTCACTGAATTCGAAAATCCTTGTTATTTTCGGTGAGAATATGCCATTTTTCTCAAATTTCATATAAGGATGCTCCATAACCTGTTCAATATCATACCTATCCTCCTCTTCGATTTGTATCATGTTTTTTATCAGGTTTTTCGCAGATTCACTTATAAAAACCTCCGGAAATCGTTCGAAAATATCGTTAAAACAACCGTTATCCACGATATCCAGATATTTCTGCAGCAACTTCGGGGGATGTTCGTAATATCTCTCTTTTAAACTATTGATAAACCAAGGGGTTTTCTTATAATACATGAAATAAAGAAGGACTCCTAATGAGAAAATATCTCCTTTTTTTGTGTAATTTTTTCCATTTAACATCTGGGGATTCATATATAAAGGAGTCCCTTTATAGCTACCAGCCTCTTCTTCAAGCTTTAATTGTCTAGCTTCCCCGAAATCAGCGATTTTCAAGATATTTTCATTCAAAAGGATGTTATTAGCCTTGATGTCCCTATGGATGAAATCTTTGTCTTTTTGAATATATTGCAATCCTTTAGCGATTTCTCTGAATAAATATCGTATTTCAAGTTCAGAAAGCTCATTATTCTTTACAAAATCCTCGATATTCCCTCTATTACAGAGCTCTAGCATTAAAAAGACCTTTTTCTTTGAATTTATGGAGGTTTTGATCACATCGAATACCTCAACTACAGATGGGTGTTTTATTGATAAAAGAGCCTTTATCTCAGCTTCCACTGAAATCTCTTCTTTTCTATTGTCTCTTTCAAAGATCTTTACGGCGATTAACTGGGCTTTATCAGGGGGGGATAGGGGCTTCTTTAAACCGTAATAGACTGAACCGTAAGATCCATGGGCGATTTCGAACTGGTTATTGTAATAGTAGGAGTTATTCGAAGAAGTTCCTAGGTAAATAATTGACATTTTGATGAAATTTAAAAGGAAATTAATAAGAAAATTCGGAATTCTTTTTATAAAAAATCAGGGAATTTCAAAGAAAAATCAGAAATGGAACTTTTTTATATATAGAATTGTTAAAAACAAGCATTTTTATGGTTTTTCTTTCATTTCTATCAATACATCTATAGTTTTTTCATCCTCTTTCTCATCAGATAAAAACTCCTTTGGCATTACATTCGAAAAAAGCCTTTTTAAATCACGAATTTCATCGAAATCAACGAAATTCTTCACGTTCTTTATCTCTTTTCGGCAATAAATCACCGAAGAGTTTTTTTTAAATAATTTCTTCTTATTTTCATCAGAAAAAACCAGCTTTTTCTCTGATGAAATCCTCAAAATTGTTGATTTTACATAAAATCCTTGATGATTTCTCAGCAAATTACTATCAGAAAAGGCTTTTTCTGCAAAAAACCTGAGAATCTTCTTTTTTATATCGGTGGTTTCAATAAACGGCGGTTTTATGCGAAAAACTGGTTTTGGGGCTATTTTTTTCTTATCAATTTTGGCTTTTATAGCTTTTTCTTGATGTTTTTTTGGCTCGTGTATCGTCCAGTCCTTTAAATACTTCACAAAGCAGACTTCTTTGCTTGTGAGATAGATCAAGAATAAGACAATTAATGCCACAAAAGAACATGAGGAAATTATCCCGATTTTGTGATAGGAACTAATGCCTTTATCATCATCGCTTTTAACCTGTTCCCTATATGAAAAATCATTGAAAAATCAATGAAAAATCAAAAATGAAAGGAAAAAACTTACATTTGAAAGATAAATATGATGATAATAACGATCAAACAAACGAAAAAAATGACAAAGCAAATGAGTGCTAAAGTGTTTGAAATTCCACTTTTCAAAGCTTCCTCAGGATAAAACTTCAGCTTGAATTTAAAATCCATCTGATAGTAATGATGGCAAAGCTCACAAATTGCTGTTTTTAAGTCATTATTCTGAGAAATTAACCATGTTTTCAAGCAATTTTCATGGATAAACATCATAGATCCTGAACATTTACAAGGACTTATCAACTTTCCTATTGATAAATTCTCAGTTTTTTCAAAGCAAATCTTGCAGAACTTCTCCATTCTCTCTTCCAAAATAGAAGAAGAAATTGTGGCTTTTTGGCTGAAAGTCAGAAGAGAAGGAGCTGAGGAGTTTATCATGGTTTTATTGAAGAAACGTATCATGGGAATATTGCGATTATTCACAAAAAATGGTGGTTTTTTAAAGGAATTATTGGGAGTTATGATAAGATCGTGGGATTTGTGAAGAAATGGAGAAAAATTGCATGAATTCTCCTGAGATTTTTGATGGTTTTCTGAAAGGATTTTTGAAGAAATAATGTCCTTATTATTCATTTTTTTATTAAAAATATCAATAAAATTACAAAAAACCAAGAAAAATGTTTCTTAAATTAGTGAGATTTTCCTTTAATCTTCTCAGTGTTTTCTTCTGGACAGTGCTTTTCTTTCCAATAATCCTGATTTTATCACGATTATTGGCTTTTTCAATGAATTATGCGAAGAATTCATGGGATTACAAGCTATGGGGCCTTGAGGTTTTTTAACAATTTTTCCCTATTTCTTTGGTTTTTATCAATAAAAAAGTTCGATAAAACTGATGATCCGAGCTGTGTGATGCTTATGATGATTTATGTGAGTTTAGTGGGGTTATTAAGTGCCCAAATGCTTGTTTGGAGCAGTTTCAACAGTTTAAACGATAGCAATGACTCGAAAAGGAAGATTATAGATGAAATGAAAGGAAAAATCAAAGATTTGGTCAAGGATCGCAAGGAATTACTAACGAAAATCGAAAAGAAATAGACGTTTTTATGAATTTATAAAGGAAAAAACAATGAAAAATAAAGGAAAAAAAGAGAAAACTCTTATAAAAAACCCTTCTTTTTTTTTAAAAAAAAACGAGAAATTAAGTTAAAAACTTCGAAAAAACCCTTTAAAATCCCCGAAAATGGATTCCAATGGTAAAAATC
>JFJP01039500.1_pt1 | contig 13340 bp, 10 predicted proteins | sample 431651 | NCBI WGS metagenome assembly JFJP01 (sample SAMN02602958, study PRJNA72255) | Microbial mat metagenome, whole genome shotgun sequencing project. | biome: fresh water; feature: sink hole; material: water; isolation source: purple microbial (photo- and chemosynthetic) mats found in...
TTAATTCAAATGAAAGCCTCATCGTTTTGAATTGATATATAGAATTGAATATCTACAAATTTATAACGCTAAGTATTTGAGCCTCTTTACAAACGATATAAATTCAAAACTACCGGATCAACCGAAGGCTCATAATAGAAGCATCGACTTTTCGAAGTATTTCAAGACTTGTACCCATAGTTCCAATGCAATATCTGAAGATAGCGGAAATTCTTTTATGCAATTTTTCAGGGCTCAATGTTCGGTAATGCTCGTTATAAGTGCTGAAGACGGTTCCGTAATCGAAGCGAATCCATCGGCTGTTGAGTTTTACGGCTACTCTCGCGAACAATTCCGCTTGCTCAACATCACTGAACTACATAAAAATTCCAAGTTTGATATTAGTTGGCCTGTAGGTCTGGCTGCCTCGACAGGTAAGCACTCCACGGTTTCAACTCACCGATTGTCGGATGGCAGCCTGCGGGTTGTGGAGATTTTCTCCTCCCCTTTGGCATATCAGAATAAAGATACCTTTTCTTTAATTATTCATGATATTACTCCCCAAGCCAAAGCAGAGGATTCCACAAAGGGAAATGACGAATACCTGAAATATTTTGCCAATCGAACAGATCTGGTTTGTTGGCTATCGGAAAACGGCCTTATTTATATGAACGACAACTTCGTTCATCTTACAGGTATATCAAACGACAACTTGGATGAAATCCCGGCTCTACTCCTTAAGCTTGTTCACCCCGACGATAAAGCCTCTGTTTGCAGAAACCTGTTTTCCAGAAAGATAAACGCTGAAGAAGTTGTTAATTTCAACTTTAGAATTATCAGGGCAAACTATGAAATACGTTGGATAAATTCACTTAGTTATGATGTTTATGAAACCGGGAGCAATCGTAAAATGCGTGCCGGTATTGCAAAAGACATCACCGAGATAAAGCATTTCGAGAATTGTCTGGCCGATGCGAAGGAACAATCCCTGGAATCCGACCGCCTTAAAACAGCCTTCCTGAACAACCTGAACCATGAAATCCGCACTCCCATGAACGGAATCATCGGTTTCTCCGAAATTCTCAAATTGCCCGATCTTACTGTGGAAAAGAGAAATTATTACACAAGCATCATCATCGAACAGTCGAAAAAACTTTTAAGCATCATCAATGATATTATAAGGGCCTCAAAAACCGACACCTACGCCATAGGATTCAAGAAAAAACGTTTTTCCCTGAATGAGTTGTTAAAAGAGACTTTCGAACACTATAAAAACCAACACGAAACAGATTCCTTAAAGTTTTCACTGCTGCTTGGCTTGGAAGAGGAAGAGAGTCAGATATATTCCGGAAAGGAACAGCTAGCCCAGATTTTGAACTATCTTCTTTCGAATGCAGTAAAATTCACCAGTACAGGACGAATTGAACTTGCCTATAAGCTCAGCAACAGTAAATTGCTTATTTCAGTTGAGGATACAGGGATCGGAATTGACAAGAAGCATCACGAATCCGTTTTTGCCATGTTCCGGCAGGTTGAACTGTCGCTTGACAAATCCCACGGTGGAAACGGCCTTGGATTGAGCATTTCGAAAAAATTGGTTAATTACCTGGAGGGCGAAATCTGGTTGAACTCGGAATTAAAGAAGGGTACTACCGTTTATTTTACAATTCCGTACATCCGAGATTATTAGACTTCAATGCCGATTTCCAAATCCCTTCAGCTCTTCCACCACCCCCTTTTCAGGTAAAAATACTATACAAATCAGGTGTGTTTTTTTGTCTCCCCTGAAAAACAAATACTAATTTTAACCATCTTTTTGGTCTTTCTCTTCAAAGGCAGAATATGGCTACAACCGAAATGAATTAGTTGTGGCGATTATATGATTAGGGATTTCTGTGCTTTTGACAGTATAACTGTTTTGCCCAACAAAAGACAAAAAAGAAACACAACGGGCAGAAATTGCCAGGTGACACAATAGGAAATAAATTCAATTGCCATTGAACCAATTGATTAACAATATTCGGGAGAAAGATATATGCCGGGGAGTATAATCATTGCTCATGACAAGTCTGCTTTTTCAATTTACCTGGCTGAAATAATTCAGAAAGCCGGATATATTGTTTTCCATACCCATAATGTGCAGGAGACCCTTCAAAGCACGGAAATAAACAATCCGGAATTACTTATTCTAGCTACGAATCTTCAAAAATCAAGTGGGTTCGATCTTTGCAAAAAACTTAAAGGAATTGAGGAAATCCGTAACACCCCTGTCATATTTATTAGCTCTGAAAACGAGCCTGCAAAAGAGCTGGGTTTTTTGGCCGGAGGAGTTGACTTTATAACTCCCCCTGTAAATCCTAAAGAATTTATTGCCAGGATCAGAACTCATATTAAAATCGCCCGAGGAATAAAAACCAGCGAAGCCGAATCTCAAAGACTTCTGGCAGAGATAAAAGACTGCAGGAAGGTTGAGGAAGCCCTTTTGAAAAGCGAAAAGAAGTTTAAGCTTCTTAGTCATTCTTCCTCCAAAATGCTTGAATTGCCTGATCCAAACAGTATCTATAAGTACATTTCCTCTGAATTGCAGTCACATCTTCCCAATACTATTATCATAATAGTATCAATGAATGAAGCAAATGGCGAAGGGCAAGCCATTGAAATTGCGGGAATAGACAGTAAATTTTACGAATTTGTGGTTTCCGTTGCGGGCATTAATCCCCTGGAACGAAAATTCAAACTAATGCCCAAAATTACTGAGCTTCTCAGATCAGGTAATCTGATTGAATTCGATCAAAGGCTGGAAGCATTATGTGGAGAGGACTTTCCGGTGTATGCCGCCAGAATAATTGAAAAAGTGGTTGGGATGAACAAATTGTATCTGATCGGCATCAGCCACAATAATACATTGTTGTCATCAATCCACTTTATTACCACGAAAGACACAATAATCCGGGACGCTGATTTCATTGAGTCGTTTTTGAAGATTGCCGGTATTGTTATTCAGAAGAAAATTGCAGAAATCTCATTAAAGAAAAATGAGGATAAACTTTTAAAGCTTAATGCGTCCAAGGATAAACTTTTCGCTATTATCGGGCACGACTTAAGAAATCCTTTCAACACCATTTTAGGCTTCACCGACTTGCTATTAGAAAGCATTGAGAACCAAAAACTTGACAAGACAGAAAAATTTGTATCCCTTATTGGTGCATCCGCGAAAAGTGCATACAGCTTGCTACAAAATCTACTGGACTGGGCTAAAACCCAATCCGGGCAACTTCATATGCAAAAGGAACAAATTGACTTATCCGAGTTAATACGGGAAATTTGCTTTGTTTACAATCCCGAGGCCAAAAGGAAGGATATTACCATCGTGAGCAATCACCAGGAAGCGAGCGTTATTTATGCTGACTCCAACCTTCTAAAGATCATAATGAGGAATCTTATTGGGAATGCCATTAAATATTCCTACAGGAATGGGGGAATCGAAGTCAGGACCGAAGACAAAAGAGATCATATCAAAATATCCGTCATAGATAACGGCATTGGAATGACTGAGGAGGTTTTCAACAGGCTTTTCGAGTTTACCGGCAACGACTCGGTAGAGGGAACCGAAAATGAAAAAGGCAGTGGTTTAGGACTAATCCTTTGCAAGGAGTTTATTGAGATGCATGGGGGCAAATTACTGGTAGAAACCAAATCAGGGAAAGGCTCCCGGTTTAGTTTCACTCTTCCCAAGCTCAATTATTAAGTTCTACCAATCTTTTTCAGAGGCAACAGGTCTGGCAACGGCCTTTTTCTTATCAACTTTTTCTTTTACATCTTTCTCCTGGTTCTCAATTGCGTTGAGTATCTGCTCAGCTTCCTGCTCGCTTATTTCCTGTGGCACTTGTTGCTCCTGCTGCTGCTTCTCTTGCTCCTTCTTCTCCTGCTCTTGCTGTTCTTGCTGTTCTTTCTCCTGCTCTTGCTGATTTTGCCCTTGCTGGTCTTTCTCTTGCTCCTGCTTTTGCTTATCTTTATCCTGCTGTTGCTTATCTTGCTGGTTCTGCTGTTCCTTCATCATCTGCAAAGCGTAAGCAAGGTTAAAGCGAGTATCTTCGTCGTCCGGTCTGATGCGGAGTGAATTCTTGTAGGCGTCGACTCCCTTCTCGAATTGCTGAGCCATTATATGCGAATTCCCCAAATTGTGGTATAAATCGGCTCTTTTCTCCGGGTCGGTATTATTCTGGATCAGTTTTTCGTATTCAGCAGCCGACTCCTCATACTTTTTCTGTTTGTAGAGGGAGTTGGCAATGTTGTAGTCGGCCTCATACAATCCTGGTTTCGAATCGAGTGCCTTCCTGAAGTTAACTTCGGCCTCACTGAACTGGTCACCCTGGTACTCCTTCACCCCTTCCCTTACCAGTTTCCTTTCCTTCTGACCGAAAGAGTTTGTTAATGAGAAAGAGAAAAATATGAAAAAGAATATTATTCGTGTCATAGTTTCATGAAATGGTTATTCAAAAATATTAAATCGGTTCAGCCAGGTGTTTTTCTTGTATCGAACGATAAAATCAATCAGAATCAATAAGGCCGCAAGTCCGGCAAAATATTGAAACCTCTCATCGTACTCGGCAAAAACCTGGGTCTTGAACTCCTGTTTTTCAAGATTATCAAGTTGTTCCATAAGAGTAAAAAGCCCTGAAACGCTGGTACCTGAGTGTACATAGATACCGTCGGTAACTTCGGTAATACGTCGCAAGGTTTTATCATCCAGCTTGCTTACAACTACATTACCTTGTCGGTCTTTTCGAAAATCCTTGCTACCTGCATACAAGGGGATCGGAACACCGGCTGGGTTACCCAGTCCTACAGCATGCACCATCACTCCTTTTTCCTTCGCCCGCTCGGCCGCTTCAAACACACCGGGCTCGTGATTCTCGCCATCGGTAATAATAATAACCGCCCTTGACTTACCTGAAGCCTGATCACCTTCAGCCGGAGAAAAGGATTTAAGCGCCAGATCAATTGCAGCTGCAATATTGGTTCCTTGTTTTGAGACCGCATCGGAACTGATCGCTTCCAGGAACATTTTTGCAGAGGAATAGTCGGTTGTAAGCGGAATCTGTGTATAGGCATCCCCTGCGAAAATTATAAGGCCGAATTTGTCACGGTCGAGCCTGTCGATTAAGCGGGAAACCGATTGTTTGGCGCGGATAAGGCGGTTCGGAGCAATATCCTCAGCAAGCATGCTGTTGGAAACATCAAGCGCCACAATAATCTCTCGGCCCTTAATCTCAACCTCCTTCAGTTGCGATCCGACGCGGGGACCTGCCAGCGCAATGATTGCAAAGGCGAAGGCAGCCAAACTCAGGTAAAACTTCAGAGCGTTCCGAGATGAAGATGCATCCGGAATTAGCACCGGGTGGAGCTTCTCAGAGGCAAAACCCCTTAGCTTTTTCCTGACCCCAACACGGCCAAGATGGTAAAATACTGCTAAAACAGGTATCAGCAGGAGACCCAAAAGTAGCTCAATATGTGTGAATTGCATCATCTCAAAAAAAAATTAGACAAAATACATGCCTACTCAATGTCTTCAGACTTGAATAGATTAAGGAATATTTTTCAGGAACATTGCCCTCAAAAAGATCTCCAGAAAAAGAACAATTGCCGCAGCCAGCAACCAGGGAAAATACTCGTCCTTTCTTTTACTGAATTTCTGAACATCCAGTATCGTTTTTTCAAGTTTGTCTATTTCCTGATATATTGCTGCCAGCTTTGCGTTGTCGGTAGCCCTGAAATACTGCCCTCCGGTTGTTTCGGCAATTCTCTCCAACACTTCTTCATCAATCTCTACCTGAACATCTTGCGTGCGCATTCCAAACATAGTTGACACCGGCATGGGAGCCATTCCCATAGTACCGACCCCGATAGTATAAACACGGATGTTGTAGTTCTTTGCAATATCGGCAGCTGTAACCGGGCTAACCATTCCGCGGTTGTTAACCCCATCGGTAAGAAGAATGATTACCTTGCTCTTGGCATCGCTGTCCTTCAGGCGGTTGACGGATGTTGCCAGTCCCATTCCAATAGCAGTCCCGTCTTCTATCATACCAAATTTGAGTTCATTCATAAGATTCAGAACAGTGGCTTTATCGTTTGTGAGGGGACACTGGGTAAAGCTCTCCCCACTGAAAATAACAATCCCAAAACGATCACCCTGTCTCCCGCTTATAAACTGCGACGCTACCTCCTTTGATGCCTCCAGCCGATTGGGTTTGAAATCCATGGCCTGCATGCTCCCGGAAGCGTCCATACACATAATAATATCAATTCCCTCGGAATTAACCTGCTCCCATTCATTGGCTGATTGGGGACGAGCAATGACAACAATAAGTAAACTCAGAACAAGCAGTCTCAATACAAATAATCCCTCGCGCAAATACCAGCGAAAAGGTTTAGACCTGGAAGAAAACGAATCCAGACTTGAAATCCGAACCGCGGCAACCCCTTTCTTGCTTTTCCAAACATGAAAAGCAATTACCACCGGCACTATTGCCAGCAGGTAAAGTAACTGGGGGTTTGCAAAAACAACCGCTTTCATTTATCTAATTTTTTGTGTTTAAAACTTTGCACTTTCTATTCCTTTTCAATTTGATCCAGTTTTTCATTAACACTGGTGACTTCCTCGATTTTTGTTTGTCCCACCAGAAGGTATGCGTTATCCATATTTCCCTGATTTTCAGCGGGCAAAGGTTCGGCTTTGGCAAACTTCACCAAATCCGCGGTAAGCAGGATTCCTTCAAGCATTTCTGCCAGCATCTCTTCCTGTGGCATGCATTTACGGAATGCAGGTAAGGTTTCGGAAGTCACATATTCCATGGCAGGGAATCCAAATCTCCTTTCCAGATATACACGGGTGATATCCGACAAACGGGAATAATACTCCTTATTCTTGCCGTTCTGCCAAAGTTTCTCCTCCTTCAGTCTATCCAGTTCCCTGAATGCGACAACATGTGGGGGAAGCGCTTTCTCCTCGTTTTCAAGAAGTATCTTTTTGCGCATTCTCCTTACGATAAACAACACCAGCAAAACCAACAGCAAAAGCCCACCCAAAGCAAGTCCTGTTTCAGGTATAATTTCCCTGATTCGAAAAGGCAGGGTAAGGGGAGGTTTGATATCCCTTATTTCCGACTGGCTGTCAACGATAGGCGATAGCACAGTCAACATCAATTCAGGGGAAAGAATTGTGTCGATAATATTATCGTGTGAGAACGCAATGGGGAATTGCGGGATTCTATAGGTTCCGGGGGAGAAAGATGTGACCGTCAAACGCGTGAAAAGGCTGTCTCCACCCGATGAGCGGACAGAATCCAACACTTCAATCTCTTGTTTCAAACTGTCGGTAAACGAGAACGACTGCAAAACCACCTTAGGGTCTTTACGAATCGTCAGAGCCAATTCAGTTCTCTCTCCGATTTTTATGGTATCGCGCGAAAATCCCATGGATAATTCCACCAACTGAGAAATCCCCGGAACAGTCAAAAAGAAGAGGATTGCTGCGGTAATAAAAAATCTAATTATAAAACTCTTATAGAATCCAACAGACATAAATTAACGTTTTTTAAACAATGTAATAAGGGGTTTAACATAGTCTTCAGATGTGCTAACCGAGGTATAATCAACTCCTGCGCGGGCAAAAGAATTCTGAAGAGCTTTTTGTTTGCGGTTCCAATTCTCGGAATAGTTCAACCTGATGCTTTTCAAGGAAGTGTCGACCCATTGTTCCTGGCCTGATTCGCTGTCCTGAAATTTCACAAGTCCCATTTCAGGAATTTCTTTGTCCCTCTGATCAAAAACCTGAAGCGCAACAAGGTCATGCTTGCGACTGGCAATTTTGAGGGGCTCATTAAAATCGGGGCAAATGAAATCGGAAATCAGAAAAGCTGTGCATCGCTTCTTGATCGCGTTGGTAAGGAAAATAAGCGCTTCGTTGAGATCGGTCTTTGTGCTTTTCGGGTCAAACTCGATAAGTTCCCTGATAATATGCAGAATATGCTTTTTGCCTTTTTTCGGGGGAATAAATTTCTCAACGCGATCGCTGAACAGAACCAGACCGATTTTATCGTTGTTCTGAATCGCGGAAAATGAGAGAACTGCCGAAATCTCGGTAATGATGTTTCTTCTGAGTTGGGCCACCGATCCGAAATTGCGACTACCGCTGGTGTCAACAAGCAACAATACAGTCAATTCCCTTTCCTCTTCAAAAACTTTCACATAAGGGTGATTAAAACGTGCGGTAACGTTCCAGTCGATATTCCGGATATCGTCGCCATATTGATACTCACGCACTTCCGAAAAGGTAACTCCACGCCCCTTGAAAGCGCTGTGATATTCGCCGGCGAAAACGTGCTGCGACAATCCTCTGGTTTTTATTTCGATTTTCCTGACCTTTTTGATCAGCTCTGAAGCATCCACTTTAGAAACCATGGCTTTTTAAGTTCTTCCGTTACTTTTTTTTTGTGTTTACAACAAAGTACCACTCCTTTTCTTCAAGGGTGATCAGGTATTTAATGTCTTCAAAGGTATACTCCCAGCTTGCTTTGGATGTTTTTTTGTATTTATTGTTAAACTCCTCCAAAATAAAATCGAATTCAGAATAATCGCACATCAATCGGGTGTGAGTTGAAATATTCTCATCGGAGAAAAAAACAATAAGCGTTTTTGTGCCGGAAGTATTAATAAACTTGAAATAATTAAAGCTTTCGTTTTTCGAACTGTTGTCCAAGTTAAAGCCTTTCATAACCTTTCTGACATATTCTTCGGCTCCGGCTTTTTTAATCCCGATCAGATTCTGACCTGAAGCAAGCAGGGAGGCAAAAAGAAACAAACCACAAAGCCAAAGATTTTTCATGTGCATGTCAGATTTATGGAACTTCGATTTTATTGAGAATGCCTGTGATTATCTCTTCGCTGGTAATATTTTCAGCCTCAGCTTCGTAACTCAGACCAATTCTGTGGCGCAGCACGTCGTGGCAAACAGCCCGTATATCCTCAGGGATCACATAGCCTCTTCTTTTAATAAACGCGTATGCTTTTGCGGCTTTCGCAAGGTTAATACTCGCACGTGGAGATCCCCCGAAAGAAATCATGGGAACATATTGAGGAAGTCCAAACTTGTCGGGCTCACGGGTAGCAAACACAATGTCAAGAATGTAGTTCTCGATTTTTTCATCCATGTAAACTTCTTTTACCAACTCTCTAGCCCGGAGAATGTCGGAAGGTTTAAGAATTTTGTTTACCGTAGGAAATGCTTTAACCGTATTTTCGCGGATAATTGACCTTTCTTCTTCTCTCAGGGGATAGGTTATAATCACCTTCAGCATAAACCGGTCTACTTGCGCTTCAGGCAGAGGATAGGTTCCCTCCTGCTCTATCGGATTCTGCGTGGCAAGAACCAGAAAAGGGTTTTGCAAGGGGAAAGACTGCTCGCCGATGGTAACCTGCTTCTCCTGCATAGCCTCAAGCAAGGCACTTTGAACCTTTGCCGGGGAGCGATTGATCTCATCCGCAAGTATGAAATTTGCAAAAATGGGACCTTTCTTAACAATGAATTCCTCTTTTTTCTGGCTGTAAATCATGGTGCCGGTAAGATCGGCAGGCAAAAGATCGGGAGTAAACTGAATCCTGCTGAAATGAGCATCGATTGTATCTGCGAGAGTTTTAACGGCAAGGGTCTTGGCAAGCCCGGGTACTCCTTCCAGCAAAACATGCCCGTCGGATAACAATCCAATAAGCAACCGTTCTATCAGATGCTTCTGCCCTATGATGACCTTGTGCATTTCAAGGTTTATCAGATCCACGAATTCGCTTTCCTGTTTAATCTTTTCGTTAAGTTCCTTGATGTTAACTGTTTCGTTCATTGCGTAAAATTTAATATCAACATGTGTGATCCTACAAAAGTCCGGCCGATTTTTTATTTCAGGGGAAATACCTTGCTTAATCCTCTATGTAAAACCACTGATTCAAAAAAACCGGGTCCTGAATTCAAACTTTTGGCAAAAATGACTAAAAAATGAATTATTTCAAAATTTTGAACGCGTATAGAACAACTGTAGAATCCGAAATGTAGGGGATTTTTTGTTAAAAAATGTTAATGTGTCAGGATTTCATCAAATTAAGTCTTCCCATGGAAAGGTTTGTGTATTAAAACAGACAAAACCAATTTCAAGCATAATTTGTTTGAAATTGGTTCAGCCCAAAGCAATTCATCCGACTTAAGTCTAATTTTTTATAATTCGGGTATTTTCAGTTTTCCCTTTGTCGAATATACTTAGAACATACACTCCCTTTTCGAGTTTGCTCAAATCTAACGGCAGTCCTTCGTTTATGCATTGGAAGACCAACCTTCCCCTGATGTCGTATAAACGAACCCTTGCCTGGGAAGGGCTGTTCAGTATCGATAGATAATCCTCCACCGGGTTGGGGAAAACCAGAAGTTCCTGAGTCATCAACGGGGAGGTGTATGTGCCCGGCATTTGAATGATCTGATAGGGAAGCTCGCTTCCTTTTGCATAGGCATTTCCCTTTTTGTTTACGATATAGATGGAAGTCCATTCCGGAGGAGTCATTTTATCAAGGCCATCCAACCATTCCTCGTCGTTATATCGGTAGAAATCATTGGTAACCGTTTCGTAATACGACATCACCGGGCCAACAAAAGCCATAGGGATTCTTTCGGGTGCAGGGCCATAGGCAAGGAAAACGCCCAAGTTAACGTTTCCGGTCCCTACATGCAGCACATGCCCCACTATGTTACCCCACTGATCGGTAGGCTGTGTATGCACATCAGCAACAACGGCTTCTTTTCCGGGTTCGAACAACAAGTCGAAATACCAGCCATCTTCATAGACTTCACCGCACATTGGTCCCTGCTGGTAAACATACATATTCTTCAAAAAAGCTGTTTCTCTGTCAGAATAAGGCAAATCGCTCATCTGTTTGTGCAAAATAAGCGTCAGTGTGTCGCAAGTCGCTTTCAGGTTAAGGAAATAGTCCTTGATTTTTGTATGCACGGGCAATTCGTTAAAAAACGCACCTGCCTGTGATGCGAATTCCGCCAATCCCTGGTAAAACTCAGGGTAAGGCTCAATATAACTATATGGGTAGGAACAACTCATTCCGCCGGTATACGACTGTTTGGCATACAGCAGATTATCGTGTCTAAGCTGACTCCATGAGGCAAGCTGGGTGTTCAGCTTTTCATGTTGCCATGCAGCTGTTGAAAGGAAAAAGGGCATTCCCTCCCACTGAGGCTTTGAGTTTAAGGTACGAAGACAGGAAAGCCATGAGTTGTACAATGACTTTTGCCAGAATGCCTGATCGTAAAGATCAGTGAGTTTTCGAAGGCAACTAATCTGGGTTCCGTAATGATAGTTGTTGATTTCATCTTCCAGGAGATTCAAAGCATCATTGTTTCCAAGGATAAACATTGCATCCAGAGGTGAAGGAAGCGGCCTGAAGATCTTCTCCCCTTCATAAATGATCCGGTCAAAAACCAACTGGCTAAAGAAATACGAATCGATTATAAACCGCTGTCCCAAAAGCCTGAACGAAACGGGAAGCGGATCGGGCTCTGAGCTATAAGGATCTACCATAAAGATGTCAGACAGTATCTTTTGACCGGATTCCGGGCTACTTAGGAGTTTCTTTTTGAAGTTTTCGTATTTCAGGGGATCTAACAGATCAGCTGCATTGTTGATTTCTGAGGCCAGGCAGATATTGTTTAATTCTCCGGTTGTAAGGTTGTCACTTTCACCGACCATGAGGTCTATTGTTTTCTCGTTCTGGCTTAACTTGTCGCGCATTCCTGAGGTTTCGATCAACTCATTCAAGAGGAGGGCGGAGATATTCATTCTCCGGATATCTTCCTCCGACCAGGGTTCCTCATCAAAAGCTGGAGGAGGCGTGAGCAGGAAATCCATACGTCCCAACCAGATCATCGCCTTAAAATAAGAGGCCAATGAATCCTGACCGGTTTCCGTATAGATTTTTTCGGTATAATGGCCTCGGGTTTTGAACTGGCTGAAATCAAGAATTCTTTGATGCTCCGAAAACAGAGGCATCACTTCAAACCCGTTTTCTGCTTTTATCTTAGCCAGAAGCAGATCAAATGTTTCCTGATTATCGACATTGGCAGGCATGGATGTTTCACCCAAAAGCGCAAGGGGGATGCTTATGTACAAATCAACATCCCGAAGGGGATCGGCTAATTCAGGATAAGTGGAATATTTGGAAACCAGGGTATTGTATGAACTTCTGAAATTCTGAAGGATTTCAATCAGGTTTGGGCGGAGCAGACAGTATTCAAGGTTTTTTAATATACCATCGTAAGATGCATGCAGTGCATAAAGCATCATGTCGGTTGTAATCATCACGGGCAAATCCTTGAAATAGATATCCTTTAGGGCAAAAACAAATTTCTCATAGTTAAGGCGCTCGGTAACAACAAATCCGTTTTTGGCAAGCATCTCTTTTTCAGCCAGAGAGAGATTCATTTTGATGTCGACCGAATCCATGTAAGAAAAAGAATTCAGCTGCTCCAATTCGGGTACAGCCTGATAATATTGGTTTTGCAAGGGAAACATAGCAGAAGTAGCCGAATAGCTGAGGTTTTTGTTCTCTCGGAGAAATGTATTGTACTCTTCCAATACATCGCTGGTTTGAGCCGAAACCACAGCAAAAACTGTTGCGAAAAAAGTTAAAAAGTAAAAACTTTTCATGTCATGATTTTGTTATGATTTAATATTTTTCAGGCTATTGTTCAACGGGTATTTAATTGAATAAATACAAATTTACAAGGGTCTGATGCAAATAGCAAGGATCAAAGGGATTATTTTCGGGGATGCAATACTTAAGTTAAAATAGTTTATTAATTTTATCTCTTTGCAAATCCCCAACTACCAATTACTACTTTTTAACAATGCGGACTATGACCCAATATTTCAAATTTATATTATCTGTTTCACTGGCATTGACTACTGCGGGAGCATTTGGACAGTTTAATTACAAAAGCGGTTACGTTATTTCCACAGAAAACGACACTTTATTTGGGTTGATCAGGGATGCAGGTGGCAGCCGAAACTCGGAAATCTGTTATTTCAAAATCGATAAAAAAAGCAAAGTCGTTAAGTACCGTCCAGAAGATATAAAGGCATACCGATTCATTGGCGATAAGTATTATTATTCTCATGCCTTATTTTTCAAGAACCAATACAGACATATTTTTATGGAAGTTCTGTTGGAGGGTTCTGTTAATCTTTATTACAACATAAAAAGCAAAGGAACAGCATATTACATCGAGAAAGACAAAGGCAACCTGATCG
>JFJP01018727.1_pt1 | contig 13339 bp, 8 predicted proteins | sample 431651 | NCBI WGS metagenome assembly JFJP01 (sample SAMN02602958, study PRJNA72255) | Microbial mat metagenome, whole genome shotgun sequencing project. | biome: fresh water; feature: sink hole; material: water; isolation source: purple microbial (photo- and chemosynthetic) mats found in...
CTGAAGATGGACTTCCTCGGTCTCAAGACGCTGACGGTCATCCAGGAGGCGATTGACCTGATCGAGACCTTCCACGGCAGGAAACTCGACATGAAGCGCCTGCCGATTGACGATCCGAAGACCTACGAGTTGCTTAGCAGGGCGGATACCGTCGGTGTGTTCCAACTGGAAAGCGGCGGCATGCGCGAACTGATCCGCCGCATCGGGATCAACAACATCGAGGAAGTCATTGCCGTGATCGCCCTCTACCGTCCGGGGCCGATGGAAATGCTGCCCGATTATATCGAACGCAAGTGCGGCCGCGCCAAGCTGGTCTACGACCACCCCCTGCTGGAGCCGGTCCTGCGCGATACCTATGGCGTGATGGTTTATCAGGAGCAGGTTCAGAAGGCAGCCAATGTGCTGGCCGGTTATTCCCTGGGCGAGGCCGATATCCTGCGTCGCGCCATGGGCAAGAAGAAGAAGGAGGAGATGGACAAGCAGCGGGAGAAGTTCGTCAAGGGCTGCAAGGAGTTCAACAACATCAATGCCGACCTCGCTGGACGAATCTTCGACAACATCGCCGCGTTTGCCGGGTACGGGTTCAACAAGGCGCACAGCGCGGGCTATGCGATTGTCTGCTACCAGACGGCCTACCTGAAGGCCAACTACCCCGCCGAATTCATGTGTGCACTGATCTCCTCGGAAATCGGGAATTTCGACAAGATGCCGGGCTTCATCCGCGAGGCCGACCAGATGGGACTGAAGGTACTGCCTCCGCATGTCAACCATAGCCGGTCACGGTTCACCCCCGAAGGCCAGGCCGTCCGCTACGGCCTGGCCTGCATCAAGAATGTCGGTGAGGCCGCCACGCAGGCGATCATCCGAGAACGCGAGAAGCACGGCCCGTTTGCCAGCCTGCTGGACTTCTGCGCACGCATGGGCACCCAGGACGTCAACAAGAAGGTGATCGAAAGCCTGGCTCGTTGCGGGGCGCTGGACATGCCCGGCATGCACCGGGCCCAGATCTTCAACGGGGTCTACTTCGCCATCAACCGTTCCGCCTCGACCCGGCGCGATCTGCAATCCGGCCAGGGCAGCCTCTTTGACCTGCTGGGACCTGCCTCGACCACGGCCGTCACCACCGATGCCGATGACTTCCCCGATTGCCCCCCCTGGCACGAGAATCAACTACTCGCTGCCGAGCGCGAGCTGCTGGGCATCTATACCAGCGGTCATCCCTTGAGCCAGTATGAACCGATCCTTCGCAAATACGAGCTCTGCTGCATCGCCGAACTGGCGAAACTGGAGGACAAATCGCTGACCCGCATCGGCGGCCTCGCCTCCAGCGTGGAGAAGAAGATCACCAAGACCAAGGAGACGATGGCGGTCATCCGCCTGGAGGATCTCGACGGCTCTGTCGAGGTGGTCGTCTTCCCCTCGGTCTATACGCGCTACCAGGCCGTTATCGAGCAGGACGCGACCTTACTGATCGGAGGGAGAGTGGCGATCAAGGATGAGATTGCCAGCCTGCAGGCCCTTGAGGTCTATCCCCTGGCCGATGCACCGAAGGCATTTGCCAAATCCGTCAGCATCCACATCACGTCCGTCCAGCTCGCGGACAAGCTCGACGCGGTCAAGCAGATCGTGCGGTGCTATCCCGGTCATGTGCCCTTGTCGTTCTGCCTGATGCTGGCGACCGGGGAGAAGGTCATGATCAACGCCGATGCGGGGTTCTACGTGATGCCGCTGATCGGCCTTATCCGCGACATCGAGAAGGAACTGGGCGAGAATACGGTATTCGTCCACGTCAACCCGCAGCCGCTGAAGAATCCGGAACCCAAGCGGACCTTCCAAAAGGGTCCGCGCCCCGCACCCAATGCCTGAGTGAGCACCACATGCCGATCATGGAAAATCCGGAGGTGATCATCGTGGGCGGCGGGGCGGCGGGGATTTTCGCCGCCGCGATCATCGCCGAAGCGGCGCCGGACTTGCGCGTCCAGGTCATCGAGAAGGCACCGGTTCCCCTCGCGAAGGTACGCCTCTCCGGCGGCGGCCGCTGCAATCTGACCCATGATGAGGCGGATATCCAGACGTTCGTGCAGAACTTTCCACGCGGCCGCCGCGAACTGATCGGTCCCTTTAACCGCTTCGGTCCCGCTGAAACCATGCGGTGGTTTGAATCGCACGGCGTGCCGCTAGTCACGCTCGAGGATGGTTGCGTCTTCCCTCGCAGCGACACATCCTCCTCCGTGATCCAGGCGCTACTGACCACCACCGCCTCAGGCAGCGTCCAGATCCGGACCGGGATCGCCGCCACGCGCCTCACCTGCACGGACGACGGCCTTGCCGTGGAACTGTCGGACGGCAGCCGCCTAATGGCCCCGAAACTGCTACTGGCGACCGGGGGCGGGGCTTTCATCGACGGCCTGCAGCATACGATCGAGCCCTGCGTACCGTCGTTATTCACCTTCAACACCCCTGACCGGGACTTCACCGCGCTATCCGGCATCGTGGTCGAACAGGCCGACCTGCAAGCCCGTGGCATCGAGGGCAGCGGGGCTCTGCTGATCACCCACACCGGCATCAGCGGTCCTGCCACGCTGGAGCTCTCCTCGCGGGGAGCCCGCCAACTCGCCGACATCGACTATCGCTTTGCGCTCACGATCAACTGGATGCCGGGCAAATCGCCTGCGGAAACCCAGGCCGATATCGACGGTCTCTGCCGGACCTCCCCGCGCAAGCACACCGGGGCATGGTTTGAGCTGCCTAACCGCCTATGGACACTCCTGCTCAAGCGGGCGAACATCGACGAACACAAACCCTGGGGACAATGTACACGGCAGGAACGGCTCCGGATGGTTGAGCAGATCCACCGGTTTGAACTGGCCATCAGCGGCAAGAACAAGCATCGGGAGGAATTTGTCACCTGCGGCGGAATCCGGCTGGCGGAGGTTGATTTCAAAACCATGCAAAGCCGCCTGCACCGGGGGCTATACCTCGCTGGCGAAGTCCTCGATATCGACGCCTTGACCGGTGGCTACAACCTCCAGGCCGCATGGACGACCGGATACCTGGCCGCACAAGCTGTCCTGGCAGCAATGGCGTGAACCCCCGGAAGGAGAGGCATCGCCATCCAGGCCATCACTCGGCAATCAATGCCATGATCGCCCGCGACGGCACGGTATTCTTGATGGTCATCTGGTGATTGACCGACATGTTGACATTCGATGACACACGGCTGGCGGCCAGCGACGTGGTCGACGACACGAGCCCCACCACGTCGCCGCGGTCATTGAATATCGCCCCGCCACTCGAGCCACCCGCATAGTCGGCCGTGATATTCATCACCAGATTGGTATCATCCCCCATGCAATAGCGCGAGATATAGCCATGCGCGAGACTGAACATCTGCCCCCTCGGATGCGTAATCAGGGTGACCGGATTCCCTACCGGCTCATCCGCGCAAACCGGGGCCACGGCAAGACCATCCGCGCCAGCCAGCTTCAGGATGGCCACATCATGCACGGGATCGGCGGCAAGCACCTCATCGACGAGGAATACCCGCCCATCCTCCGTCATGACGCCCATCGCCAGGAAGCGTTCCTGCTGGATATCGGCAACGTGATAGTTCGTCAACAGCACGCCGTCCTCATGGATCACCACCCCCGACGAAATACTGCTGTGCATCCGGCGGCAACGCTTGCTGGAACAATGATAAAAAACACCGACGACCACAACGCTCCCGATACGCTCCCGGTAAATGTCCGCCGGACTCATCCGGAGCCTCCCCGGAGTGGCCAGAGAAAGATCACAGGACCGACGCTGCAACTGCACAGGCAGATGCTCCATCAACGTACTGGGGGAATCCTCGATCAGACCTGCCACCGCCTGCTCGAATTGCTTGCGCAAGCGTTCATCATCAATCACCCTGATCCCGGCCTTGACGGCACCCGCGACATCCGCCGCGAGCCCTCCCGTTTCTCCCTCGCAGGCCGCTTGATCAACCTCTGCCGCGATAGCACTAAAGGCCCACACAAGAAACGCCAACCCCACTCCTAAGACTCTATTCATTGTGATCCTCCCTCACTCCAATAAGCCACTCAGCCCCCATCGCCGTCCTTTGTCTATATCAAACTGATCGACAGGATTCAATTCATTGCTCATTTTTTTGCGCTTGCGTTGTAAGCATCCCTTTTGCGACAATCCAGAGCTTGTTAAATAGCACGTGGGCAACAGGTCACGGCTGGAAGGAACAGACACATGAGTATGGAAAAACATTACGACCCGCACACGATCGAGGCCAAATGGATGGCCGAATGGATGAAGTGTGGCTATTTTCACGGCGATGCCTCCCGGGGCGGCGAGCCGTTCTGTGTGATGATCCCACCGCCCAACGTGACCGGCATCCTGCACATGGGGCATGCCCTCAATAATACCATCCAGGATATCCTGGCCCGCTGGCGACGCATGCAGGGACGTAATGTCGTGTGGGTCTACGGCACGGATCACGCCGGCATCGCCACGCAGAATGTGGTTGAGCGCGCGTTGCGCAAGGAAGGCAAGCACCGTGAGGATCTCGGCCGCGAGGCTTTCATCCAGCGGGTCTGGCAATGGCGCGAGGAATACGGGAACACGATCAATCGGCAGCTCAAATGCCTGGGGGCCTCATGCGACTGGGAACGTGAGCGGTTCACCATGGACGAGGGTCTCAGCGACGCCGTCGCCGAGGTGTTCGTGCGGCTTTACAACAAGGGCCTGATCTACCGGGCCAACTATATCATCAACTGGTGCCCCCGCTGCCACACCGCCCTTTCCGACGAGGAAAGCGAGCACAACGATACGGCCGGCAAGCTCTACTACCTGCGCTATCCCCTGCGCACCGGGCTGACCAGCGAAGGCAGGAATTACATCGTGGTGGCCACCACACGTCCCGAAACCCTGCTGGGGGATGTGGCCATCGCGGTCAACCCCGAGGATCGGCGCTTTGCCGGTCTCGACAATGCCATCATCGAATTGCCCATCCTCGCACGGCATCTCACGCTGATCAAGGATCCGTTCGTGGATCCGGCGTTCGGCACCGGCGCGGTCAAGGTGACCCCGGCACACGATCCCAACGACTTCGACATGGGGCGGCGCCACAACCTGACGCCAATCAACGTGATGCATGGCGACGGCCGGATGAATGAGGCGGCCGGCCCCTATGCCGGGATGGATCGGTTCGAGTGCCGCGACAAGATCGTGGCCGACCTGAAGGCCGCCGGACTGGTCGAGAAAATCGACAACCACCAGCATGCGGTCGGGCATTGCTACCGCTGCGATACGGTCGTTGAGCCCCGCCTCTCGCCACAGTGGTTCGTGAAGATGAAACCGCTGGCGGAACCCGCGCTGGCGGCGGTCAATGACGGACGCATCCGCTTCGTGCCGGATCGATGGACGAAGGTGTACCAGGAATGGATGGAGAATATCCGTGACTGGTGCATCTCGCGCCAGATCTGGTGGGGACACCGGATTCCCATCTTCTACTGCAACGATTGCCGCCATGAGTGGGCTGCCAAGGGAACCCCGGAATGGTGCCCGAAATGCGGCAGCAAATCCTACCGCCAGGACGAAGACGTCCTCGATACATGGTTCTCCTCTTGGCTCTGGCCATTCAGCACCCTGGGGTGGCCGGAACAGACAGAGGATCTCAAGTTCTACTACCCCACGCACGATCTGGTCACCGCCTCGGAGATCATCTTCTTCTGGGTAGCCCGCATGATCATGGCCGGTATCGAGTTCGCAGGGGATATCCCCTTCCGAACCGTCTACATCCACGGCACGGTGCGCGATGACCAGGGCCGCAAGATGAGCAAGAGCCTCGGCAACTCGATCGACCCGCTGTCGATCATTGAATCCTACAGCGCGGACGCCCTGCGTTTCAGCCTGATGATGATCACCGCAACGGGGCAGGATGTCTACGTCTCCAACGAGAAGTTCGAGATCGGCCGTAACTTCGGCACCAAACTCTGGAATGCGGCCCGTTTCATCCAGATGAACAGCGGCGACGACACGACCATCACGAGCGCCACCGGACTGGAACTGGACCGAGCCCTGCTGGGGGCGGATGACCGGCACGTCCTGCTGCGCCTGAATGCCGCCATCGAGAACTGCAATGCCAATCTTGAAAAATACCGTTTCAACGATGCCGCACAGGTGCTTTACGAGTTTGTCTGGCACCAGTATTGCGACTGGTATCTTGAGTACGCCAAGGACATCCTCAACGGCGAAGATGCAGCCCGGCGAAACCAGACCCTGCGCATCATGCACTGGTGCCTGTCCAACGCGCTGCGCCTGCTGCATCCGATGATGCCCTTTGTCACTGAAGAACTCTGGCACGCCATGGGTTATGCCGCCAGCAGCGGGACCATCATGAAATCCGCCTGGCCAACCGGCCTGCCTGCGGAACAACTGGAGGCCGCCGGGATCAGCCCGGCGGATTCGGTATACGTGGATGCCAAGCATGAACTCGCGCGACTGGGCCGCCAGCTCCGGGCGGATTACGGGATCGCCCCCGGGCGGCGCATCGACTACCTCATCCGCCCCGATACCACCGACGCCGCGATACGGATGGAGGCCGACATCCCCTCCCTGAGGGCCTCGCTACGGGCGGAGCAATTCACGGTCGACATGGGACTAAGCACCGAAACCGCCATGCCGGGCGTGCTGACACCTCTCGGTATGCTCTATATGCCACTCGATGGCGTGATTGATCTGGCGGCGGAACGGGCGCGACTGGAGGGAGAACTCGACAAGGTCAACACCCATCTCGAGGGGGCGGCCCGCAAGCTGGAGAACGAGAAATTCATCAGCAAGGCCCCCGATGCCGTGGTGGCCCAGGTGCGTGCAACCCGTGACGAACTGCTTGAGAAACAGACCAAGCTTCAGGCACAGATCGCATCACTCGGATAGCGGACGGCCTGCCTGCGGGGGCTGGACCGACGAAGGATCGCAACGCTTTTCATCAGGAGCAATGCGTGCCGGGGAAATCTTGCGACTGACAAGGCACGCCACACTCCAGAGAATCTGTACCACCAGATACCCGCCAATGGCAGCCAGCACCGAGAAGATCAGGGAGCCTGTCGTCAGATACAGCGCATGATGAAGCACTTTGGCGATACCCCCCAGGGGGGAGAACCCGTTCACAACGGTAATCGTATCCAAATGCTGGGTTAACAGAAATTTACCAAGCGCATATGCCGCCCCGAAAATCGGCCCCATGGTGAGCGGATTGGTGACCCAGCAAGCCGCCACCGCGACCGGCATATTGACCTTCAGGAGGATGGCGAATGCTGCCGCCACCAGCATCTGGAACGGGATCGGCATAAAGGCAATGAACAAGCCTCCGGCAAGACCATAGGCGACGGAGCGCTTGTCCGACTTCCAGACATGCGGATGAAAGACACGCTTTCCGAAAATGGAATGGAGCCGCGAGTTTTGCAGAGACCTCCGGAAGTGACGCTGCTTGCGAAACCATCTTTTACGCAATCGTTTAAGCATCGACTCCCCCTGTAAAAGCACCCTTACTTCCAGCCGACCTCAAGGCAACCATACACTTGATATCAAGCACCTCGTTGATGTGACCAAAGACCTTCCGGACAGGCGCTGCCGGATTTTTCAGCGTACAGCGGCGCAGGGTATCCCCCTTGCAGAACGCAGTGGCCACCGCATCGATCTCAGCCATCGGTTCGGCAAGGTGCCGATCTAGCGTACGCAAGAAAATCACACCGACCAGGAACGCCCCTGTCGCCATGAAGACCACGCCCCAAGCCCCCGCATACCCCAGTTGCTTGGCCCGAACATCAGCCCGGCGCATGGCATCGCGATTGATATTGCCAAGATCGTTGATCGTACGGATCGCCAGCAATAGCGAATCCCCATCGCTGTTGAAGGCCCCCTCGTAGCATCCCTCGATCTGCGCAATGATCGCAGGCTCTTCCTTTTCTGTGATATTGCGCTTCGCCCTGGATAATGCCTCTCGAAACTCAATGATCGCGGAATCGCCAGTCACGGATCCTTTCAACAGAGCGGCGAGCATCCGCTCGCAAGACTCAAGAGAGACTTCATTCCGGGAAATAATGATTTCAATCGCGGGTGCCATCCGCATGAAAATCCAGATCGAACCGAACGCCATCGCAAGGTTAATAGCCATCAGGAACGATGCCCCAAATTTCACTGGTCGGGCAAGCTTCATGACTGGAACCCCCTCGTTAGCTTAGGAATCGCTGCCTCATTGGAGACAATGATCAGATGATCGTCCGCCTGCAGCGGATCGGTCGGAGACGGGTGAAGCACCCGGGACGGCATTCCCCGCCGGATTCCCGCCACCATAACCCCGTACTGCTTCGGCAGCGCCAGTTCCATGAGCGTCCTGCCAATCATTCCGGGCTGGACCCGGATCTCGGTAAGGTGCAGATCCTCGCCGATGCTCGTATCAACCACGATATCCCGGTAAAGCAGCCGATTGGCGAAACGCTTGCCGAACTCCTGTTCCGGATTCACCACTTGATGCGCGCCGACCAATTGCAGGATTCGCTCATGCAGCTTGTCATTTGCCCTGGAGATCACCACGGGGGCACCCATCTGCCGAAGGAGTGCCGTGCAGATGATCGAGGACTCCCGCGAATCCTCGCCGATCGCACAAACCGCCGCATCCCGTTTCCGGGGCTCCAGCCGCGCAAGCTCGGCCTCGTCCGTCGCATCGATCATCACCGCCTCGGCGACAAACGCCGACGCCTCCTCCACCAGTGACTTATTGAGATCAACGGCCAGGACTTCCGCCCCCTTTTCGGAAAGCGTCCTGCAGAGCGACATTCCAAACTGCCCGAGTCCTACGATAAGTATTTGCTGTGCCATAACTACCCCTCGATCTTGACATATTCCACGGGATACCGTGTTCCCGAATCATCCGGTTTTTCGTCCAGCAGCATGAACAAGGATACGGGCCCGATACGCCCCGCGAACATGGCCAACATAATGATCACCTTCCCCATCTCATCAAGCCGCAGCGTCGCCCCCGTGGAAAGTCCCACCGTACCCATCGCCGACGTCGCCTCAAACACTAGATCACGAAATGGAATGGCCTGGGTCACCGCCAGCATGATCACCACGAGGAACCAGATGGCCGCACCGGCAATAACCACGGTAACGGCTCGGTAGACAGATCCGGCGTGGATGCATCGGCGATGAATCACAATCTCGCGCCGGTTGACGATATTGGCCCAGAAGGTCATGGCCAGAAGGCCGACAGAAGTGGTCTTCACGCCGCCCGCCGTCCCCCCCGGGCAGCCCCCGATAAACATGAACAACAGCATCACGAGAAAAGCCGGACTTGACATCCCCGTCATGTCGATCGCGTTGAAACCCGCCGTCCGGAGGGAGACCGAATGGAACCAGGCATTCTGGCATTTATCCGTGAAGGAAAGTCCATCGAGGATGCCGTTCCACTCAAACGCCAGCATCAGAAAGGTGCCGCCCAGCAACAGGACCATGGTCGTGACCCACGCGATGCGGGCAGACACCGGCACCGGTTTCCCGGCCATCCATCCCGGTATCATCAGGCTCATCGCAGGTGCCATCCCACCTACGATAATCAGCACCGCCACGACATGCAGGACCAAGGGCGCCGACTGATACGGGATCAGGCTATCGCTTTGCAACGAAAACCCGGCATTGCAAAAGGCGGACACGGCGGTGAACACACCGCGCCACAGGGCCTGCCAGGGGGCATCCCCCGTCCACAGGAAGGCCAGCGTAAGCAAGGCGGCACCCGCCGTCTCCGCAATCAGGGTGAACTTGAGTACGGTCCACAAGGCACTGATCAGATTCTGGTGACTCGTCGCCGTTACCGACACCAGCAGTTTTTCATGGCGCAGACTCAACCGCCGACCAAGGGCATGCATGGCAACGGTGGTGATCGTCATGATACCCAGCCCGCCAAGCTGAATCAGGACAAGGACGAAGAATTGCCCAACCAACGAGAAATCATTCGGTGTATCCAGGACGATCAACCCCGTCACACAAACCGCACTGACCGAGGTGAACGCTGCGTCAAGAAACGTACAGGGCGCCTGTGTGGTAGCGAATGGCAGGCTGAGCAAAAAGGATCCCAGGAGGCAAAGCAGAGCGAAGGACGTGATCAGGATTCTTCCCGGGTGATCCACCAATATCGCCCACCAGGCCTCCTCCTGGTCCGCATGGCGGGGCAGTGTCATGGACATCATCACAAGACCGGCCACCCCGGAAAGCACAATCAAGGCTACGGCATGTTGCGCGGGGTACAAGCATAAAACGCCCCCGAGGCAAGCCATGCCCGCCACGGCCACGGCACCGTGAATCCTGGAGCGGACCGCTATCGCCCATTGCAAAAACAAACCCTGGGCAATCCACGACGACACGACACAACACATGGCTCCGCCCGGCGAGGAAACGAAAATATACCACAAGGCAACAACGGCCAGCACGGCAAAGGCCCCCCAGCGAGCCCGCTGCATGCAGTGCCCGGCAGCAGTTGACTTCCTATCCGGCATTGCCGATGTGGGTCGAAACAGGACGGCACCGATGCAGACGAGGCAAACCAAGGCAACCAGGGCAGCAAAAGGGCTACCCTTCAGCAGAGGGAGAAACGCAACATATCCCGTAATCACAGCCCCGCCGCCAATCCATTTGCCAGGCACTGGCCAGCGGCACAGGGAGACACCACAAACGATGCAGAGAAGAGCCGACACCGCCGCCAACCCGAACGACAATCCGGAGGAACGGCCGGTATCGCCCCCCGCCATGGCGAGCAAGAGGGAAACCGGGGCGAGCACCAAGACAGCACCGGCCAGTCTTGCCAGGAATGGATCAGGCACCGGATCAACCGAATTACTGTCCCTCGTTGCCATATCGTCAGCCATTCCTTAATCAAACGGGAAGTGTATGGCGAAGGATCGTGGAGCTTTCATGCAGCCCTCCCCGGCGGTTGCGGGCCAGCCACTGATCCTCGTGCGTCATGGTCAGCACCTGCAACTCCCGGCGCAGGGCATCCACTGAGCAGGCACCGGACTGGATGAAGGCCCCGCGATTCAGCGCATACCGGCTCATCGCCAGGGCATGGCGTAATTCCGGCACAACCAAGTCCCGGTCAACGCCCCCCGGACGGGCATCCGGCAACCGTGAGCTCACCTTGTCGAGCCAGGCCTCGGCCCCACGATACTGGGGCGTAGTCACCTTGGAAAGATCGAGGCGCGCGGCCTTCCCGAACAGCATCTGGTTAATGGCCGAGCAATTCCCTCGCTGAAGCCCCGGTATCCGCTCAAGCGTCCGTCCCAGTTCGAGACAGACAGTCCCCAGGACCCCTGTCGGATCCTCAAACAGGTGCCGACTGATGGCACCGTCCAGATCGCCTTCCAGATTGGTCTTGAGGCACCAGCTATAAGCGGCACCGGCGGCGAAGCCGACATAGCTGATCGGCAGCACCTGGTGATGACCGCCATCCCCCCAGTCCGTGATCAGAAACCCCGTGGCTCCATGTTGCAGACCGTTGCGCGCGGCATTCTCCAGATTCGACAGGGCATTGGCCGACCGCCCCGTGATGCTGTTCCAGGCACTGGTCCCGGGGCAGACATGGAATTCAACCCCGGCCTCGGCAAAGGCCGGGCACTGGCGGTCGAACGGATGGTTTCCCTCGTATCCCCAGTTCAGGGCGAGGATATTTTCCGGCAACTGCTGGATCAGCTCCGGCTGATGCAGGATGATGTCGCCCCAGAACTGCATGCGCCTGCCCTTCTTGGTGCAGAGCTTATGGATCTTCTTGAGGAACTCCAGATAGACAACGGTCGTTCCCTGTGCTTCGGCCTTCTTGCGGCTCCGTCCCTTCCCCAGCTCCCACGTTTCATCGCACCCCACATTAAACAAAGGACTGGAGAAATGCGGCAGGAACTCATCATAAAGGGATTCCAGAAGCTGCAGGCTGGCGGTATTGGGTGCCAGCGTCGAGCACGCCTCCTGATCCGGGCATTCCGCGAGATGTCGATATTCGGGATGACACAGCCACCGCTGGAAGTGACCGAAGGAATTGAAATTTGGAACCAGTTCGACAAACCGGTCGGCACAATACCGGTCAAGCTCCAGCACCTCCTCATGCGTGAAGGGACTGGCATCGTGCCAGACCGTCTCATGCGCCGAGAATGCGAAGGTATGTTCGGTATAAAGCTGGATCTGGTTGATGCGCATACCTGCCAGCCGGTCGATCAGCAGCTTGCAGGTCGCCATCGTCGGCACCTTGCAGCGGCTGACATCCAGCATCACCCCCCGGGCTGCAAAATCCGGGGCATCGGTAATCCTCAGTGTCGGCATGGCGGCGCCGAACTGCTCAACCAACTGCACCAGCGCCAGGCACCCGTAAAAGACGCCCGCCTCATCCCCCGCCTCCAGAATCCGGTGGTCGCGGTCCAGCCGCAACGCAAACCCCTGCGGCGCAAGCTTGCGGGAGATTCTAATCATGACCAGCACATCGCCCTGTGCGGGCACAGCGGCGATCAACCGGACTGGACGGTTCAGCACCCGCCCGATCGTGGCGGCACATTCCCCTAGCCGCTCGCGCAGGTGCCGACTGCACCCTGCCGGCAAAACTACCCACGCCGCCTCAGCCAACGACACACGGGGCATCGCTACTGTCGCCTGACGAGGTAAAGGAAAAAGCTTCAGATCAATCACGATGGTCTCCCCTCTATTATCCATTAGCAAATTGCCCGAATACTGCCTTAGCAACAAACGCTAGTAAAGAAATTTCGGCTCGGCCCCTGGCCCCGGGTGCAACCCCGTCCCTCCTGGGACCGCAGGGCTCCGTACCTGCCCGTCTTGCAAGCCGTCCCCTGCGGGGGGCGAAAAAAGGAGGGTAAGATCCTTTCCGGGGATCGGTGAACGAGAACAGCGACGAGAACGGATGACGACATGAACACCCTTTGCCACGCGGCTCGACAGGAGTCTCGCCCTCCCATCGGCAGTCAAAGCGATGCCCAAAAGGACACGATTTGCAGAATACCGCGATGTGCAAAATGGGAGGGCGAGACTCCTGTCGAGCCGCACCCGTCGAACTCCGCCCGGCAGCAAAAAACGGTGCCGTTGTCCTGCCTTTGGCTTTCTCTTGGGCAATGCCATTGGCTTTCCCATCCGGAGCAGGATGCTCCGGGGACGTTCGAGGCAATGGCAGTGGCTTGCACGATGGCTTGCACGACGCGGACGGGATGGAACCCGTCCCTCCCGCGGCGGGGTGTAACCCGACCTTTGGATTCTACACTTAATCGTCCCCCTTCGTCCCCACCCTTACTCGGATACC
>JFJP01033060.1_pt1 | contig 13339 bp, 15 predicted proteins | sample 431651 | NCBI WGS metagenome assembly JFJP01 (sample SAMN02602958, study PRJNA72255) | Microbial mat metagenome, whole genome shotgun sequencing project. | biome: fresh water; feature: sink hole; material: water; isolation source: purple microbial (photo- and chemosynthetic) mats found in...
AAAGCGTATATTTTAAAAGAAAATCTTAAAGATCAAACGCTTATTACGATTGCGAGCGGCGCGAATATGAATTTTGAACGATTACAACACGTTGCCGAGCGCACCGAAGTCGGCGAACAGCGCGAAGCGATCATGGCGGTGACCATTCCTGAAAAAGCGGGGAGTTTCCGTACTTTTTGCCATACTTTGGGGCAGCGCACGATCACCGAATTTAATTATCGTTATGCCGATGACAGAAATGCGCAAGTGTTTGTGGGGGTGCGTTTGAGCGAGCAAGGTTTGAAAGAAAAAGAGCGTTTAATTCAAAAACTTAGCGAAAAAGAATACCCCGTTGTTGATTTGACCGACAATGAAATGGCAAAAATCCACGTTCGACACATGGTTGGCGGGCATTCGCATAAGGTTTTGAATGAACATCTTTATCGAGTTGAATTTCCCGAACGCCCGGGGGCATTGTTACATTTTCTAACCGAAATGGGGCAACGTTGGAATATTAGTTTATTTCATTATCGAAATCACGGCGCAGCCTACGGTAAGGTCTTGATGGGCATACAATTTCCTGATGCTAATAAGCAAGAATTTGAAACCTTTTTAAATCATCTGAATTACCCGCATTGGGAAGAAGATCATAACCCCGTTTATCAGCTTTTTTTAAGCTAGTTTCTTTAATCAGTTACAGAGATTTGTTTTACATTTAAGGAGAAAACCATGCAACAAATTGATATTGGTTTGATTGGATTGGCGGTAATGGGACAAAACCTCGCGCTTAATATTCGGGATAAAGGTTTTTCTATTGCAGTTTTTAATCGAAGTCCAGAGAAAACCCATTCTTTTATTGAACAAAACCAAGGCGTTATCGGTTGTTTTAATATCGAGGAATTTGTAAAACAATTAAAGAAACCGCGTAAAATAATCATGATGGTAAAGGCTGGAAAAGCTGTCGATGAATTAATAGAACAACTTTTACCACATTTAGAAGAAAATGATATTTTAATTGATGGCGGAAATTCGTTCTTTTTAGAGACGGAACGACGGATTAAGTATTTGAATAATAAAAAGATTTTGTATGTCGGAACGGGCATTTCGGGCGGAGAAACGGGTGCGCGTTTTGGACCGTCGATGATGCCGAGCGGAAATATCGAAGCGTGGGCGGAAATTAAAGAGATTTTTCAAAAGGTTGCGGCACAAGTTGATCATTCTCCGTGTTGCGAATGGATTGGCGACGGCGGATCGGGGCATTATGTGAAAATGGTGCACAACGGCATCGAATACGGCGATATGCAATTGATTTCAGAGGCTTATTTTATTTTAAGAGAGGGGTTAGATTTACAAGTCTCTGAAATTCAAAGTATTTTTGAAGAATGGAATGGCGGCGTTTTGGATTCGTATCTCATTGAAATTACGGCACAAATTTTAAAAGCCACTGAAAATGGCGAACCATTAATCGATAAAATCCTCGATGTCGCGGGTCAAAAAGGCACCGGGCAATGGACGAGCGCGAGTGCGTTGGAATTGGGCGTGCCGTTGACGTTAATTACCGAAGCGGTGTTTTCTCGTTATTTATCATCGCTTTATGATGATCGTCAAAAATTATCCGCGAAATTTCCTAAACCCCTAATTTCAGAAAAAAACCTTCATATTCAAGCGGTTCACGACGCATTATATGCCGCAAAAATCATTTCTTATACGCAAGGGTTTATGTTATTAAAACAAGCCGCAAAAACTTACGGTTGGTCAATCAGTTACGATCAAATTGCGGGTTTATGGCGTGGCGGTTGCATTATTCGCAGCCGTTTTTTGGGGCAAATTCAAACCGCTTTTCAACACGATGTAAATTTGCAAAGCCTTGTTTTTGATGATTTTTTTGGAGATGCGTTGAAAAAAGCCGATCAAGGTTGGCGCGAAACGATCATTTTTGCAATAAAATCAGGGATTTCCACGCCCGCATTATCGGCGGCATTAGCGTTTTATGATGGCATGCGCAGCGCAAATTTACCCGCTAATCTCTTACAAGCACAACGGGATTTTTTTGGCGCACACACTTTCGAACGCATCGATCAACCGCGCGGGCAATTTTTCCATCACGACTGGGCAACTGCTTAATTAAACAAGAGATTTCATTAAAATTGATTATTCTGGTTTAATCCCCGATAATTGGCAGACGGGAAACCACAGAGAATTGAAACCATGAGCGTGACGCACACCACCCCCGCCTTTGATTTGAAAGGCAGCCGTTTAACTACGTTGGTCTTGCATTTCTATCGTACTGATAATGTTACGATTGCCGCCGAATTAAAAGAGAAAGTTGCGCAAGCGCCCAGTGTTTTCAAACAAGCCCCAGTGATTTTAGATTTACGGGCAATTTGTAATGAGGCACAAACCTTAGATATTTCATTTTTAGTAGAAATATTAAGAGGTTATGGTATGCTTCCGATCGGTGTGCGCGGTGGAAATACTAAACTTAATAGCATGGCGTTGGCGATGGGGTTGAGTTTGTTGGCGGACGTAAAATTGGATCGAGTTTCTCAACAAAATCAATCCTTTGAACTTGAAGACGACAGTTCGATTTTAGCCAAATTGCCGCCCGAACCTCAACTTGCGCCCGTCAAAATCATCGATCATCCCGTTCGTTCAGGGCAACAAATCTTTTCATCGGGCGATTTGATTATTTTGTCGATGGTCAGCCCCGGCGCAGAAATCCTTGCGTATCGCCACATTCATGTGTACGGACCGTTGCGGGGACGCGCATTAGCTGGCATCAAAGGCGACATAACTGCAAGAATTTTCTGCCAAAAATTAGAAGCCGAATTAGTTTCGGTCGCAGGTCAATATCAAATCAACGAAGATTTGCAACCCACTTTATTAGGTAAAGCCGCTCAAATCTATTTAAAAGAAGAACAACTGTGTATTGAACCTTTCTAAAAGTGAAAGAAAAACCATTTCATAAAGGATTACAATGGCGAAAATAATTGTTGTCACCTCTGGCAAAGGGGGCGTTGGAAAAACCACCACTGCAGCAGCATTTAGCACTGCCCTAGCTTTACGGGGTTACAAAACAGTCGTAATTGACTTTGATGTGGGGTTAAGAAATCTTGATTTGATTATGGGTTGTGAACGTCGCGTTGTCTATGATTTCATTAACGTCATTAACCATGAAGGAAATCTTAATCAAGCCTTAATCAAAGATAAACGCACAGAAAACCTTTTTATCCTTCCCGCTTCTCAAACGAGAAATAAAGATGCTTTAACGTTAGCTGGCGTTACAAACGTGATTGAAGAATTAAAAGAACGCTTTGATTTTATTATTTGTGATTCTCCCGCTGGCATCGAGCACGGTGCAATGATGGCGATGTATTTTGCCGATGAAGCATTGATCGTTACAAATCCCGAAGTTTCCTCAGTTCGTGATTCCGATCGAATCATTGGAATGTTGGCAAGCAAAACCTTACGCGCTGAACGGGGAGATACCCCCATTAAAGAACATTTGTTAGTCACTCGTTATGTTCCAACGCGGGTTTCAAATGGTGATATGATGAGCGCAGAAGATGTTCAAGAAATTCTAGCCGTTCCTTTGTTGGGCGTTGTTCCAGAATCTTCTGATATTTTAAGGGCTTCCAATTCTGGTGTGCCGATTACATTAGAGGAAAAAAGCGATGCGGGACAGGCTTATCATGATGCGGTTGCAAGATTTCTCGGAGAAAACCGTCCGATGCGTTTCTTGAATGTAAAAAAACATTTCTTTAGTCGTTGGTTTGGAGGATAAATGAGTGGTTTCTTAGATTATTTCAAAGGCTCACGGCGAAGCAGCGCGGCAGTCGCTAAAGAACGCTTACAAATCATTGTTGCTCACGAACGAGGAATGTTAAAAAGCCCAGAGTATTTACCCATGTTACAACAAGAACTCTTAGCTGTGGTTAGAAAATACGTCCCGATATTAGATGAACATATCAAAATTTCAATGGATAAAGACGGCGAATATGAAATCTTAGAACTTAATATTTCTCTGCCTGATCTTTCTACTAAAAATTCTCACTCTCGTACTCCTTAAAGGTAATTTCAACAAATGATTCCTGAATTTGGTCATTTTTCATTAATTTTAGCGTTATGTTTGGCAATTGTTCAAACGGTATTTCCTCTCATTGGTGCGCATAACAACATTTCAAATTGGATGGCGGTTGCAAAACCTGCCGCAGTCGGTCAATGGTTGTTTATGAGTATTGCATTTGGTTGTTTAGCAATGGCGTTTGTTCAAAATGATTTCTCGGTTGCGTATGTTGCTCAACATTCTAACACTGCATTACCTATTGAATATCGGCTTTCTGCGGTGTGGGGCGGACACGAAGGTTCTTTATTATTATGGGTGTTTATTTTGGCTTTCTGGACATTAGCAGTTGCTCTATTTAGCAAAAGCCTGCCAGAGCAAATGGTGGTAAGAGTTATTTCTGTAATGGGATTTGTGAGTTGTGGTTTCTTGTTATTTATGATTCTCACTTCAAACCCCTTTGATCGGATATTTCCAGCCCCATTAGAAGGTCGTGATTTAAATCCTTTATTACAAGACCCTGGTCTTATATTTCACCCGCCGATGTTATATATGGGTTATGTGGGTTTCTCAGTGGCTTTTGGCTTTGCAATTGCGGCATTGCTAGGCGGTAATTTAGATAGTGCATGGGCGCGTTGGTCACGACCTTGGACAACGGTTGCATGGATATTTCTAACCGCTGGCATTACGTTAGGAAGTTGGTGGGCGTATTACGAATTAGGTTGGGGCGGTTGGTGGTTCTGGGACCCAGTAGAAAACGCTTCTTTTATGCCTTGGTTGGTAGGAACTGCGTTAATGCACTCTTTAGCCGTCACAGAGAAACGCGGTGCTTTCAAAACGTGGACAGTTCTGTTAGCAATCATTGCTTTTTCTTTAAGTTTATTGGGAACATTTTTAGTGCGATCAGGGGTTTTAACTTCGGTTCACGCTTTTGCAACCGATCCCGCACGCGGTGTTTTCATTTTAGCATTTCTAGGCGTGGTGATTGGCTTATCTTTATTGCTTTACGCATGGAGAGCACCGACGGTTGGAAGTGGTGGAAGTTTTGAGATGCTTTCTCGAGAAAATATGTTATTAATCAACAATATATTATTAACAACGGCAGCGGGAAGTGTACTTTTAGGAACGTTATATCCTTTGTTTCTTGATGCTTTAAAATTAGGCAAACTTTCAGTGGGTCCTCCTTATTTTGGAACAGTGTTTTATATTCTAATGATTCCGTTGGTATTTTTCTTAGGATTTGCAACCTTAGTACGTTGGAAACAACACGCTTTCAATGATTTGATTAAAAAACTTCGTTGGACATTACTTTTAAGTGTTATTTCTGGCATTATTCCAGTGTTATTTTTAGGTATGTCTGGTTTAGTTATTTTTCCAGCATTAGCGGGTGCGTTCTGGATTATTTTTACGGCATTTCAAAGCATCATAGAAAAAACTCGTCACAAAGTTAAATTAACTGATTTGTCGAGAAGTTTCTACGGAGCGACGATTGCGCATTTGGGCGTGGCAGTTTTTATTATTGGCGTGGTGATTTCTAATACTTATAGCATCGAGAAAGATATTCGGATTGTTCAAGGTCAAGCCTTAGAAATCGGGGAATATAGTTTCTTAATGGAGAAAATTAGCGATGTAAAAGGGGCTAATTACACTGCAACGCAAGGTGAAATTGTTTTATAAAGTTCAAACCATGCCAATGACCGAAGCGGCGATTGATTGGGGTTTCTTCCGTGATATTTATGTTGCGTTAGGAGAACCTTTAGAAAATAATGCGTGGAGTATGCGGATTTATTACAAACCGTTTATTCGGTGGATTTGGTTTGGAGGAATTTTGATGATGATCGGGGGTTTGTTGGCGGTCATGGATAAACGTTATCGTTCAAACAAAAAAATCATTTCAACTCAACCCGCAATTGCATAGAAAGGGAGCTAAAAGAAATGCGTTATTTGATTCCTTTAGGATTATTTGGTGTTTTGACGGTATTTTTGTATATTGGATTGGGTTTGAATCCGCGAGAATTGCAATCCACTTTATTAGATAAACCAGCACCCGTTTTTAATTTGCCACAAGTTAATGATCCTAAGCAAGTTCTTAAAAAAGAGGATTTGTTAGGAAAGGTTTCTTTAATTAATGTATGGGCTTCATGGTGTGTTTCATGTCGTCAAGAACATCCGTTATTAATGCAGCTTTCTAAACAGAAGAACATTCATTTGTACGGTTTGAATTGGAAAGATGAATTAACCGCTGCAAAAGGTTGGTTAGCACAACATGGCGATCCGTATAAAGCAAGTGCCTTTGATCCAACGGGAAGAACGGGCATTGATTATGGCGTAACTGGCACGCCCGAAACCTTTGTTTTAGATAAAGAAGGAATTGTGCGTTACAAACACGTTGGACCGATAACAAAAGAGGTTTTTACGAAAATCCTTTTTCCTTTAATGCAGCAATTAGAAAATCAATCGAAATAAATCGGGAGTTTTTATGGAATCTTTAAACAATCAAGCCTTAGAGCAACTGTTTCTAAATGCTCGCACACATAATGGTTGGCAAGCTAAGTCTGTGAGTGAAGAGCTTTTAAAGCAACTCTATGATTTAATTAAATTTGCGCCCACATCAGCAAACGCTTCACCTGCTCGATTTTTGTTTTTAACCTCGAAAGAATCTAAAGAAAAATTAAAACCTTTTTTGATGGAAGGAAACGTCGAAAAAACCATGCAAGCCCCCGTGACGGTGATTATTGGTTATGATGTAACTTTTTATGAGCAATTGCCGTTTCTCTTTCCTCATGCAGATGCAAAATCATGGTTTGTAGGAAATGAGGCTTTAATTGAAGAAACTGCTTTTAGAAATAGTAGTTTGCAAGGCGGTTATTTGATCATGGCAGCACGGGCATTGGGATTGGATTGTGGTGCAATGTCTGGATTTGATAAAGAAAAATTGAATGCTACCTTTTTTCCAGACGGTAAAATTAAAGTAAATTTTCTTTGTAACTTAGGGTATGGCGATCCAGAGAAACTTTATCCGCGATCTCCTCGTTTAAGTTTTGAGCAAGCCTGTCAAATTTTATAATGAATTTCTGTAGTGGTCTAAGAGAGATGCTAGTTTGATATAACTAAAGAAGAACTAAACAAAAATTTATAAAATCATCTGTCATTTTGCACCACTATCTAAATTATAATGTGAAGGTGTTTTTTGGAGCATCACTTGTTAGAATAGCGGGGATTTATTTTAACCACCACAAACTTAGGAGAAAATCTCAATGGCACTTCCTGTTTTAAAATATGACAGTCAAGGCGAAATTGTGCAACGCTGGCAAGAGTTTTTGATTGGTCAGGGTTTGTTAGAAAGCGAAGATATTTTAGTAGATGATGCGGGTAATCAAGTTGATAATGTGTTTGCTGAAGATACCGTTGAAGCGACTAAACAATTTCAAGCATTAGTGGGTTTGCCAGCAGACGGATCGGTGGGCAATCAAACTTATGTTGAAGCAATGAAGAAAGGCTTTGCAATTGTCGATAGCGATGACAGCGAATTTCCTCCCAAACCTGCGGATTTACTTCCTCTAAATCAAGAAGGTCGGTTTGCGATGTTTGGGCAGTTCGATTGGACTCCAGGCGATAATGGACAAGTGATTATTCGGGGCGATTGGGCGGCAAAAAATGTCGTGACGGTCGATATTCCACAACTAAATGGCGTAGATATGGGCGGCGCGGTTTGTAGTGGAAAAATTAAGTTTCATCGGTTGGCGATTGCGCAATTGCAAGGAATGTGGGCGGCGTGGGAAGCCGCTGGTTTATTGGATAACGTGCTAACGTATGCGGGAAGTTTTGTGCCGCGTTTTATTCGAGGAAGCACTCGCAGCTTGAGCAACCATACCTTTGGATCGGCGTTCGACATCAACGTGGCGTGGAATCAACTCGGTCACGAACCCGCCGCCGCAGGTCAAGAAGGCTCAGTGCGTGAACTCGTGCCTATCGCCAATGACTACGGGTTTTATTGGGGCGGACATTTCTCTCGCCGCGACGGAATGCACTTTGAAGTGTCGAAAATCCTTTCTCAACAAGACTTACAAACCTGGCTGGCTGTGATCTAAAAAACCAACAAAATGTTAGACTTGCACGCCAACCTACTTCAAAAATATTCCTCTCAAGTCTCGCAATAAAACACCGAAAAATATCTACAGAAACTAAAGGCTATCAATGCCGCGACGAATCTCCGCAAGCGTTTGAGAAAGTGTGGCAATAATTTGATTTTCTTCTATGTTTTCAATGAGTTGCACTAACGCACTTCCCACAATCACCGCATCGGCAACTTTGGCAATTTTCGCCGCCGTTTCCGCGTTTTTAATCCCAAAACCCACCCCGATCGGTAATTGAGTGAAATGACGAATCTCCGTAAGTTTATCGCTAACGCCTTGAATATCAAGGTCTTTACTGCCCGTCACGCCTTTCACCGACACATAATAAATAAAACCACTTGCTTGTTGGGCGATTTTTTCGATTCGACTGGCTTGTGTTGTTGGTGCGATCAGAAAAATCATATCTAAATCATGTTGTTGCAATGGTTTGATTAAAGCATCGGCTTCTTCGGGCGGTAAATCAACAATCAAAAATCCATCCACCCCCGCGTCCGCCGCCTCTTTCGCAACTCGTTGATAAGTATAGGCTTCAAGCGGATTCAAATAACCCATTAATACAATCGGTGTTTTGGTATTTTGAGTGCGAAATTCTTTAACCATTTCAAAGACTTGCTTCAATGAAACATGATATTTTAAGGCACGTTCGCTCGCCCGTTGAATAACAGGTCCATCTGCCATCGGATCAGAAAACGGCACGCCCAATTCCAAAATATCCGCCCCCGCCTCGACCAGCGCGTGCATTAATGGGACGGTTAATGTGGGATTGGGATCGCCCGCCGTTATGAATGGAATCAATGCCTTACGCTGTTTTATCCGACAATCTTCAAAACATGCTCGAATTTTGCTCATTTTTTCTTCCTTTTTGAAATGAAATTTATCGATGCGATATTATCACAAAAATATCGACTCAACCTTAAAAAATTAAAACAACTTGTTCTCAATTTTGAACGTGGCTAATTATTGCTCAATTGGTAAGCCCGCTTGTTTCCATTCGGGAAAGCCATTTTCTAAACGATAGGCTTCAAAACCTTGCTCTCGTAATTGAGCAACTGCTTGATATGCTAAAATACAATATGCTCCCCGACAATAAGCAATAATTTCTTTATCTTTTGGTAATGTTTGCCAAAGATTTTCTAAGTTTTTCAAAGGAATATTAATCGCTTGTGGCAAATGTCCCGCTTTAAATTCCTCAGGTGGACGAACATCTAAAACGGTTATCAATCCTTGACGTGCACGCATTAAAAGTTCTTCTGCGGGAATGGGTTCTAAATTATCTTTAATTGTTAAAAAGGTATCCACCAATTTGTTCACTTCTGCTAAAGTTTGTTCTGCCACATTCCTCAACGCAATAAATAACTCAATTACCTCATCACGACTTAGTTGATAATACACATATTGTCCTTTCTTATTTGCAATGACTAAACCCGCTTGTTTTAATTGCTGCAAATGTTGCGAAGTATTTGCAATGCTCAAACCAGACAACATTGCAAGTTCTTCTACATTTCTTTCGCCTTGCGCTAAAAATTCAATTATTTCAAGACGATGCGCATTACTTAATGCTTTCCCAATCCGTGCAAATTGACTAAATAACTCAAACTTAAAATTATCGCTTGACATCACTAAAATTATCCTTTAACCTTAAAATAATATTCAATTATTATCTTGAATATTTGAATAAATACCGCAAAACCATGTCTATGATAGGGCAAAAACGTGAAAACACAAAGGAGCACATCATGAAACTCGCATTAATCCTTTATTATCAACAAGATAGTGTAGAAATATTTTTACTTGGGAAAGGCGTTGAAATCCAACAACTTAACCAAGAGAAATTTAATATTTCAGAGCAAGCCACATTATTTTTAGAGAAAGGAGGAAAAATCTTAGCCTGTGGAACTTGTTTGAAATTGAGAGAAACTCATCAAGAAAATGCTTGTGAAATTTCTACACTTAAAGATTTGTACACATTGATTAAAACAGCAGATAAAGTGCTTACCTTTTGAGGAAAATATTATCAAACCCGTTTGCCTAAAAAAGTAAGTTGGTATCAAACCTATCCTGAAAAATCACTTGAATTGATAGAAAAAGCCCAACTTGATAAAAGCAAAGCAATGATTGATGTAGGAGGAGGTGCATCAGTATTAGTAGATTGTTTAATTGCCGCCGATTTTACTAATGTTTCGGTATTAGATATTTCAGAGCAAGCTTTGCAACACGCGAAAGATCGTTTAGAAGAAAAATCACAACAAATTATTTGTGGCATGATCGCGCCGTATTTCATTTTTTAATTGATGCCGATGAGAGAAAACAGTATGTTAAAATACTTAAAAAAAGCATTGTTCCAAATGCTCATATAATCATTGCAACTTTTGGAATTGATGGTCCTGAAAAATGCAGCGATTTACCCGTAAAACAACATGATACAATAACCATAAAGGAGGAACTTGGCGATGAATTTACTTTATTAAACACCTTTGATGAGTATCATCTCACCCCAAAGAACATTCAGCAGAAATTTTCTTACTTTCATTTCATTTTTAACCAAGGATCAACCTCATGAAAACATCATTCCATTACCTTTTATTATTGAGTTTGTTAGCATTTGCACCAAACAAAGGATTTTCTCAAGACATTAACGACGCTGATGCGTTAGCAAATGTAAATGTTGGTAAAGTAGTTTGGGATATTACCGCAGATAATCCAAAAAAACTCGCCCTTTTTCTTTCTGTTATCAAAGAAACTTACGAGGGTTTAATAAAACAAAATGTTAAACCCGATATGATTTTTACTTTTCACGGTGGCGTGGTAAAATTGATTTCTACGAATCGAGAAAAAGTGCCTTTAGAAGATCATGATGAATTAGATAAAGTACATCAGCTCTTAAATGAACTTCAAAGGAAAGAGGGCGTTAAAATGGAATCATGCAGCATTGCAACTCGTTTATTTGGTGTTGATAATAAAACCATTTTGGAAGGGATCAAACCCGTTGGAAATACCTTTATTTCTATCATTGGTTATAACACAAAAGGTTATGCGGTGATTCCTATCAACTAAAATCTTTAATTTGATACAAAAAAGCCTCGTTTATTGTTAAATGGGGCTTTTTTATGTGTTAAAATAAAAATTCCTTCCATTATCAATGATAAATCTCTAATGAAACGTCGCCATAAACCCTTACCTACTGAAAACATTTTATTAAATATTGAACGTTTGTCGCATGATGGTCGCGGCATTGCAATTAATAATGGAAAAACCGTTTTTGTCAATGGTGGATTACCTGAAGAACAAGTCATTGCAAAATATACTGATGTGCATAGCAAATATGATGAAGTTGATGTGGTGGAAGTTTTAAAAGCCTCTCCGCAGCGAGTTGTTCCAAAATGCGCGCACTTTTTGATTTGTGGTGGTTGTAATTTACAACATTTGAATCACAATGCGCAACTCCAATTAAAACAGCATAATTTATTAGAGCAACTTCAACACATTGGGAAAACCACGCCAGAAACCATTTTACCCCCTTTAACGGGATTGCAATTTGGTTATCGCTGTAAAGCAAGATTAGGGGTTAAACTCGTTCCCAAGAAAGGTGGCGTATTAGTTGGATTTAGAGAACGCAGAACAAATTTTTTAGCAGAATTAAATAGTTGCGCAGTTCTACATTATTCAGTCGGTGAAAACATTAGCGAATTAAGAAATCTTTTATCAACCTTTGAAGGGGCAGCAACGATTGCTCAAATTGAAGTCGCGGTTTGTGAAACCCATACCGTGTTAATCTTTCGTAACTTACAACCTTTAGTGGAAAGTGATCAAGAAAAATTAAAAGCATTTGCTAAAGAAAGTGGCTTACATATTTATTTGCAACCGGGTAAAATAAATAGTATTACACCGTTTTATCCGATCCCCGCAGAAACTTTATATTATTCTCCAGAAGATGAGATAAAAATAAATTTTCAACCTTCCGATTTTACTCAAGTTAATCCACAAATGAATCGTCAAATGGTTCAACAAGCAATTGCTTTATTAAATCCAACCAAAGAAGATCATATTTTAGAATTGTTTTGTGGGTTAGGAAATTTCACCGTTCCATTTGCAAAACGAGCGGGTTCAATGACCGCCATTGAAGGTGAGAAAACCTTAATTCAACGTGCAGAAGAAAATGCGCAACGTTTGGGCGTAAATAATATTGAATATCACGTTGCAAATTTGCAGCAAGAAACCATTCAAGCGGATTGGTTGAACAAAAAATATAATAAAATTTTCCTTGATCCACCTCGTAGCGGAGCGATTGAAATTCTTCGACAATTGCCATTGCACGGCGTAAAACAAATTGTGTATGTATCGTGCAATCCAGCAACCTTAGCGCGGGATGCTGAAATTTTAGTGCATCAACATGGTTTCAAATTAAAGAAAACAGGCATTATGGATATGTTTCCACACACCGCGCACGTTGAATCTATTGCTTTATTTGAAAAGGATTAGAAACTCATGCGAATTTTGACTTGGTTTCAAGCCACTCGTCCGCAATTTTTTACTGTTATTATTTTACCGATTTTCTTAGGAAATGCCATTGCTTGGTATGATAAGAAACTCTTTTCTCTTGAGTATTTTATTTTATCCTTAATTGCGGGCATTTTATGTGCTGCCGCTGCCAATGTGTTAAATGACTATTTTGATCATTTAAATCAAACAGATATTTTAAATACCGATCCTTTAACGCCCTTTGCTGGCGGCAGTCGAATGATTCAAAATGGTATTTTAACTGCCGAGCAAACTTTTCATTATGGAATGGTATTATTATCTTTAGCAATTATCTTAGGAATCTTTCTTATTTTTGAAAGAGGATTACCTTTATTATGGATTGGTTTAATTGGGGTTTTATCCGTGTATTTCTATTCTGCGCCACCTTTATTGCATAGTGTTGGTTTAGGTGAAATCACGATTGGTTTGAATTATGGTATTTTAGCGGTTGCTGGATCGTATTTCGTACAAACCCAAACTTACAGTGCAACTGCGTTTTTTGCTTCATTACCAATGGCGGGTTTTGCGGCAGCAATTTTGTATATTAATCAATTTCCTGATTTTGAGCCAGATCGATCTGCAGGAAAAAGAAACTGGGTGGTGCGTTTAGGAAGAGAACGTGCTAAAACTTATTATAATTATC
>JFJP01039642.1_pt1 | contig 13339 bp, 9 predicted proteins | sample 431651 | NCBI WGS metagenome assembly JFJP01 (sample SAMN02602958, study PRJNA72255) | Microbial mat metagenome, whole genome shotgun sequencing project. | biome: fresh water; feature: sink hole; material: water; isolation source: purple microbial (photo- and chemosynthetic) mats found in...
GGTTTGCCCAAAGAATTCAGAATTGTAAACGATTCGGAAAAAGAATTGATAACTAATGTATTAGATATAGTTTTCAGCTAAAAAATGAGCATAGGAAATGTAAATACAACTTCTAAATTTAACCCTTTTCCGGGGTTACGACCTTTTTCGCCCCACGAAAGCCATTTGTTTTTTGGTCGTGAAGGGCAAAGCGAAGAAGTTATTTACCGACTTGCCAAGCATAAATTTGTTGCGGTGGTAGGTGCTTCCGGTAGCGGCAAATCGTCGCTTATGTATTGCGGAGTAACACCTATTTTGCAGAGCGGTTTTATTGCCGGAACTTCGTGGCGTGTTATAACAGCCCGCCCCGGCAATTCGCCTATCGAAAATATGGCAAAAGCCTTGGTTGCCGCCGATAAAATTGACCGATATGAAAACACCCAATACCGCGAAGCTATTTTTTCGGCGGTATTACGATCGAGTTCGGCAGGTTTGGCAGAGGGTTTAGGTTTAGAACTTCGAGCAAAGACGGACGAGCCTTGAACGAAACTATGGCTTTTGTAAAAATGCTGTTGTATGCAGTAAACCAAGCCGAATTCCCTATTTTTGTTATTCTTACCATGCGGTCCGATTTTATTGGCGAATGCTCGTATTACGCCGAACTTACCGACCTTATAAATAAAAGTCATTATCTGATTCCGCAAATGACCCGCGCCGATTTTAAATTGGCAATTACAGGCCCGGTTGCCGTGGGCAAGGCGCAAATAGCAAACCGATTGGTGAATCAGCTATTAAACGAAATAACTAACGACTCCGACCAATTGCCTATTTTGCAACACGCACTTATGCGTACGTGGGATTATTGGCAGCAAAACTCAAGCCCCGAAGAGCTGCTCGATATAAACCACTACAATGCCATAGGGCGAATGGAAAAGGCGCTTTCGATGCATGCCAACGAGGCGTTTGAAATGCTGTCGGACTCGAATAAAATGTTGTGCCGCCAAATGTTTAAAGCCTTAACCGAAATAGGAAACGACAACCGAGGTATTCGCCGACCGGCTACCATTAAGGAATTGGCACGTATTTCGGGCGCTACCATTCCGGATATTATTGAAATTGCCGATGTTTTCAGGGAACAAGGTCGTTCGTTTGTGTCGCCAACGGGCAACAAGCAATTGCAGTCCGACACGGTAATTGATATTTCGCACGAGAGTTTAATGCGTATTTGGGACCGACTAAAAGTTTGGGTTACCGAGGAAGCCGGTTCGGTGCAAATGTACCGACGATTGGCAGAATCGGCTGAAAATTACCAGCTTGGCAAAGCCGGTTTGTGGCAACCGCCCGAACTTTTTTTAGCTGTCAATTGGCGCGAATCGCAGAAACCAAACCGCGAATGGGCCATAAGGCACCATGCTGCTTTTGAGCAAACCATGGCGTATTTGGAAACGGCTGAACTTGAATTTAAAGCACACGAAGAGAACAAAATACGACTTCAGAAACAAGCCTTGCAGCGTTCGCGAATTTTTGCCATGGTACTGGGTGCTGCTGCGCTAATTTCGCTGGGTTTCTTACTTTATTCGTTTGCTTTGCGTGTGGAGGCCGAAAACCAACGAATAGAAGCCGAACGGCAACGTGCAAGAGCGGTTACACAATCGGCAGAGGCAGAAAAACAACGAACTATTGCCGAAGAAAAATCGGACTATGCGGTTACAAAATCGAACGAGGCAGAACGTGAACGCAAAAAAGCCGAGCGCGAGAAAGAAAACGCCTTGCTACAAGAGCAAGAATCGAAACGAAATGCAAATCTTGCAAATGCTCAACGTTTAATTGCCGACCAAAAATCGCGCGAGGCTGACTCATCAGCAAAAATTGCAACCTCGCAAAGCATTTTAGCCCGGTTAAAATCGGAAGAAGCCGACCGAAGTGCCAAACAAGCCGTAAAACTTAGGATGCTTTCGGTTGCCCGGTCTATGGCGGTTAAATCATTGCAAATTACGCAAAACAAAGAACTGCAAGCATTACTTGCCTACCAATCGTTTAAATTTAACCGGCAGTTTGAAGGCTCATTATTCGACAACGATATTCATAATTCGGTCTATTATTCGCTTAAAGCACTGTCGGAAAAAGATATGTTGAAACGCGAAGTTCATGCCGATGCGGTACGAACCATTCAGTTTTTGCCCAAATCGAAAACAATTGTTACCGCCGGCGCCGACGGTAAAATTCGCATTGGTTCGCTTACCGACAGTTTAACACAAATTACCGATTTTGGCAACAATAAAATTTACTGGCACAACATTCAGGTTGCACCCGACGAACAAAGTGCGCTGCTAACCGACAATGCAGGAAACATTTACCTAACCAAATTAGGAAACACCGAAGTTAGCTTATTTTCAAAAAAACAAGAAATAAACGGAATTCGTTTTTTGAATGAAAATACAGCAATTGTAATTCATGGCGACAGTATTACAAGTTTTAATTTAGACGACAAAAGTAAATCGTTTAGTATTAAAGCCGGTGCAAAACTACTTAGCTTGGATATTCACCCAAAAAGCAAACGATTGGTAGTGGGTACGGCAACCGGTGCGCTTATTTATTTTAAACTACCCGATTTAAGTTTTGCAGGCCAAACATTTACCGGTTTCAAAAATGCGGTGTATGCAGTGGCCATTTCGCCCGACGGCAAATTGTGCGCTGCGGGCGATGTGCAAGGTAAACTAGGCATTTACGATATAAAAACAAATAAGCTTACCGGCGATATTGAAGGGCATAATGCACGAATCAGTCGAATTGTATTTAACCCACAAAACAATGTGCTCATTACCGTTTCGTACGATGCTGCATTGCAGTTTATTTCGCCCGAAAATAATTATTCGAACCCCGCAGTTAGTATTTCCGACATAAAAACATGGATTTTAGATGTTTGCATTGCCGATGAAAAAATAATTATTGCCTACAAATCGGGCATGGTGCAGTTGTTCGATGCCAACATAGCGCATACTGCCGCTAAATTATATGCGGCACTCAGCCGAAATTTCACGTTGCAGGAATGGCAACGATTTGTTGGTGCCGATATTAAATACCAGCCCACCAGGGCCGATTTGCCGTTCGACGATAAAAATTAAACCGGTTTATTATGAAATTATTTAACCATACTTTGTTTCGTATATTTGCCGCAATTTTATTGTTTTGGCTAAGTTCCGCAATTTCTTTGGCGCAAACTGCCGATTGCAACGAGCAGTTAAAACAAGGCGAAGAACTTTTCAAAATCGGAGTACTCGATTCAATTCCACTTATAATTGAACCATGCATTGGCAAATACGACCAAGCGCGCCGAATTGATGCGTACAAACTGCTCATTCTTACCTACATTTACTTAAACCGATACAGTTTGGCCGATATTTATATGGAGCAAATGCTCCGGTTCGACCCCGAAGTTCTGGTTGAAAATGTTGGTTCGCAAGAATTTATTCAAATGTATAAATCCTACAGAACCAAGCCGTTGTTTGGCATAGGTATTCATCTGAATTTTAATGTGGCGCAACCTATTCTTACCATAAATTCTGAAGATAATTTTTTGGCTGCCAATCATACGACCACTCCTTTTATTGGGGCAGGCTTTGCCGTTGGACCAAGTTTTCAGTTTTATCCGTTCCGAAAAGCGTATTTCGATGTACATGCATTATTTCAAACGCAACGCTTCGGGTTTAATCAAAGTCTGCTTAATTTTGCCGACGTAAATTTCACCGAAAACCAAATTTTAACACGGTTGCAACCATCGGTAATTTTCGAATTTACGAACCGCAACTTAAAACCCTACCTAAAAGCAGGCGCAGGGCTTTCGTATTTAATTCGGTCTACTGCTACGGTAGAACGCACGTATTCTAATACATCCGATTTTAACCAACGAAGTATTACGGCTACCGATGTTATTGTTTCGAACCTTAGGCAACGGGTACAATTAAGCTTGCTTGCAGGTTTTGGCGGAGTTTATTCCATTAGGCGCGGTAAAATTTATTTTGAACTCGAACTGCAAAATTTAATGCATAATGCCATTGTTTCCGACCGTCGATTTTCGCACGACAACCTGATTTACAATTATTTTTATACCGACAACAATTTTTTGTTAAGCAATATAAATGTTAATATCCGCTATATTCGAACTTTCTATAAACCAAAAAAAATTGGGAAATAAGAAATTGAAACCGAAAAAATTAAAAAAGCAATGAATCTTAAATTGTACATGCTTGTATTGGGTGCGGTGCTGTTGTTTGCAAATTGCGGCAAAACAACTACTGAAACCGATAATCATACCGAGTTTATTAAATTCTACGGCAATGCTTCGGAAGATAATTTTGCTTGTGCAATTGAGAATAATGCAGGCGAAATAATTTTTACCGGTGCGGTTACCACGCCAAAAAAAGGTTTGCAAGTTTATGTGGCACAGGTCGATATTTTTGGAACGGTAGTTAAAGAATTGTTTTATGGCGACTCGTTAAACCAAAACCCAACCGTTATTCAGCAATTTACCGACGGTACTTATGCCATTTTGGGCAATGTAATAAAACCCGAAAACGGCAAACAAAACATTTTCTTCTTGAAACTAAATCAAAATCTGGAAGTTATTTTCGACACGGTTTACCTTTCGGCACAAAACGAACTTTGTAATTCGGCAGTAATTAATTCGAACTCAGAACTTATTATTGGCGGAAGTACCGATAAGGCCAATTTAATATATGCCAACCCCCAAGGAACCAACGATTTTTTGATACGCCAACTTTCTGCAAACGGTACGGTGCTTAACGAAAAAATTTACGGAGGCAGCGGTGCCGATCAAATTCAAAAAATAAAAATTACCGACCAATATATATTGGCTGTCGGTTCTACCCAATCGTTTAGTGCCAATTTGCAAACCGGGTATAATGCTATTTTACTTAAACTTAACCTTAATGCCGAACTTATTGATACCAATACCTTTGGTGGCGAAGATGCCGAATTCGGTACCGATATAGAGCTGCTTGCCGATGGTTCCGTTTTGCTTGCTTACACCGGTTTTGAAGGAGGCAACGGAAATACTTCGCAAATACTGTTGCTTAAAACAGCAAGCAATTCAATACACGAAGTTCAATGGAAAAACACCGTTATTTGGGGTACAAACACCGAAGCTTTCGATTTATTGATAAAAGATAATGCTATTTATGTTTGCGGAGTTTCCGACCGCGGCGGCGATAGTTTTAAAGATGCCGCATTATTTGTCTGCAACCCCGAAGGCATAGTGCAACAATCGTATTTTTGGGGCTATACAGGCGAGGAGTTTGCCCGACAAATGCTGTTTACCAATTCGGGTTTGTACTTATTTGGCAATACCAAAACCGGCAACAATGCTATGATTCAGCTTATAAAGCCTAAACTTCCATAATTATCCGCTTTACATAATTTTCTGCCTTCTTTGCAGTTTTTTTATGCTGAAAAAACTACAATCTGTCATATTGTCGCTTTTTTGCATCCGGCACACACTTTGAAAACTATAGGCACATATAAAAATTAATATTTAAAACCTATTTATACCATGCAAAAAGGACATATTGGCGTAACGACCGAAAACATTTTTCCGATTATTAAAAAGTTTTTGTATTCGGATCATGAAATTTTCTTACGCGAAATTATTTCGAATGCTACCGATGCAACCCGAAAACTGCAAACCTATGCCTCGAAAGGCGAATTTGCCGGCGAATTGGGCAACCTTACCATTCGTGTTAAAATTGACAAAGAAGCCGGAACGCTTACCATTTCGGACCGTGGCGTGGGTATGACAAAAGAAGAGGTTGAAAAATACATCAACCAAATTGCTTTTTCGAGTGCCGGCGAATTTTTAGACAAGTACAAAACCGATGCAAATGCTATTATCGGTCATTTTGGCTTGGGCTTTTATTCATCGTTTATGGTTTCGAAACAGGTTGATGTTATTACAAAATCGTTTAAAGACGGCGAACAGGCCATGAAATGGAGCTGCGACGGAAGCCCTGAATATACGATTGAAGAGGCTGAAAAGACCGAACGCGGTACCGACATTGTAATGCATTTGGACGACGATTCGAAAGAGTTTTTGGAAGATTCGAAAATTCATTCGCTATTGCGCAAATATTGCAAGTTTTTACCAATAGAAATTGCTTTTGGTACCGAAAAAGAATGGAAAGACGGCAAAGAAGTTGAAACCGGCAAAGATAAAATTATCAACGAAACCAACCCGCTTTGGACGCGCACACCTGCCGAGCTAACCGACGAAGACTACCGCAAATTCTATATCGATTTGTATCCAACCAATGAAGATGCGCTGTTCAATATTCATTTGAATGTCGATTATCCGTTTAACTTAACCGGGGTTTTGTATTTTCCGAAATTCAAGAACAATTTGGAAATTCAAAAAAATAAAATACAACTTTATTGCAACCAAGTATTTGTAACCGACCAAGTTGAAGGCATTGTACCGGAGTATTTAACCCTATTGCACGGCGTGTTGGATTCGCCCGATATTCCACTAAACGTTTCGCGCTCGTATTTGCAAAGCGACTCGAACGTGAAGAAAATTTCGAGCCATATAACCAAAAAAGTAGCCGACCGTTTGAACGATATTTTCAAAAACGACCGAGAACAATTGGAAAAAAAGTGGGATGATTTGAAACTGTTTATTGCCTACGGAATGTTGTCGGATGAGAAATTCGAAGAACGCGCTCGCAAATTCTATTTGTTGAAAAATACAGAAAGTAAGTATTTTACCATTGAAGAATACGAAAATTTGGTAAAAGAAAACCAAACCAATAACGACAGCAAAGTAGTATTGCTTTACACCCACGATGCCGTTGAACAGCACAGTTTTGTTGAACGTGCTCAAGCTAAAGGCTACGATGTGTTGCTTATGAACGGACAGTTGGATGCCCACTTTATAAACCAAATGGAACAAAAGAACGCAAATCTTTCGTTTACCCGTGTTGATAGCGATGTGGCTGAAAAACTGATTAAAAAAGACGATGCGTTTGAAGCAAAACTAACTGCCGAACAAGAGAAAAATTTGACTCCTGTTTTTGAAAGCCAAGTTCCTAAAAACGGGCATTTCCATGTAAGTTTCGAGGCATTGAGCGAAAACGACAATCCGGTAATTATAACCCAAAGCGAATTTATGCGCCGTATGAAAGATATGGCAAAAATGGGCGGTGGGCAAATGAGTTTTTACGGCGAAATGCCGGACAGCTACAATTTGGTAGTAAATTCGAACCATAGTTTGGTAACTCGTTTGCTAAGCGAACAAGAAACAGCAACCAAAGGCAAATTGAGCGAGGTAGATGCCGAAATTGCAAAATTTGAAGCCGACCGCGAAGCCTTGGAAGCCTTGAAAAAGGATAAAAAAGACGACGAAGTTGCCCAAGAAGAAAAAGACAAAATGAAAGAAACAGATGCCAAAATTGCCGATTTGGAAAAGAAACGCGACGAGGTATTGAAAACTTTTGGAACTGAAAACAACTTGGTTAAACAACTGATTGATTTGGCATTGCTTGCCAATGGAATGTTGAAAGGCGAAGCCTTAACCAAATTCGTAAAACGAAGCGTGTCGTTGATTGAATAAGAACAATTTTTTTGTTGAAATAAAAAACCCTTTGGCAAGTAAAATTGCTAAAGGGTTTTTTGCTTTTCAGAAATAATAACTGTATTTTTATACGATCGGAATTATGCTTTTTATTTAATATTTTAGTAGAAAGCTGATTGTGAGTACTTTAAGTTGTAGATAATTTTAAAAAACTAAAACAACATGAAAACTTACATAAAAATACGAATTACTTTCTTATTCCTTGTTTTGTTTGCATTTGGTTGTGGTAAAAATGATGATAACCCAATAACCCCAAGTTCGAATATTACTTATTCAAACTCGCCTTTTGACTTGACGGGCGTGAATGCAAAATTTGCGAAAGATATTGCTTATGATAAGAAAGACAGAACACAGTTCGATATTTGGTTACCTACCACTAACGTGCCCACAGGCTTAGTACTATACGTGCACGGTGGCGGATTTACGAGTGGCGACAAGGATTTTGTGTATGCTGTTCAGTCGGGTGGGGCTTGGGATTTTCCGGCTGATATTCGATTTTTGCTTCAAAATAACATTGCTGTGGCCACCATTCGCTACACCCTATTAAGCCCGACCATAGAAACAGAGGGAATTAAAAAATCGATGGCCGATGTAAGAAGGGCTTTGCAGTATATTAGGCACAGAGCCGCTGATTTCAATATTGACAAAAATAAAATCATTTTGGCAGGTAATTCGGCAGGTGCAGGCACTTCGCTTTGGATAGCTTTTAATAATGATTTTGCTGATGCACAAAACACAGACCCTGTTTTAAGAGAATCAAGCAGAGTAAAAGGCGTAGTAGCACGCGAAACTCAAGCGAGTTATAATATGGAAGACCGATGGGTTAAGGATGTGTTTGTTGATTACAAGCTCAATTGGGCAGAAATGTTGGCTAATGAAATAGGTAATATACGAAAAATATACGGAGTATCCTCCATTGAACAATACGAATCGGCTACTATTGATGCTTATAGAGCAGCGGTTGATATGTTATCGTTAATGTCGGCTGACGACCCTGAAATTTGGATAAATAATACGCTTAGAGACGTTGTGCACCCTTACGCTGCGCCGGAAGTAGCTTCGCATCACGCTTTTCACGCAAGAGAATTAAAAAAGAGAGCCGATGAAGTAGGAGTAAAAAACATTACGTACTATGGTAAAAATCCAATTATTTATGCGCACCCAAGCAACGAAAGTTGGACACAGTTCTGTAAAAGGAAAATGAACGAATAATAGGAAAAAATACCCTATAATAATCCTTGCTCATTACAATAAAATGGTTTGTTGATGATATACAATATGCGTCGTTAGATATTTCAGACCATATAAATGGCGCGTATGAATTACATAATAATTATGCATTGCTATTAAATTTTGCTATTGGGGGTTGGCCACCATCTCCCGATGCCAACACCCCATTTCCTGCAATTATGTATGTAGATTATGTCAGATTTTACAAATATAATTCGAATTGAAGCCAACGTAATAAAACTGCTTAATTCAATGCTACTTGCTTAATACAACTTCGGCAACTGCTTCCATTTCGGGTAATATTTCCATGTTCGAGCCATTGCTTATAGTAAATGTATAGCCGAATGCTTCGGCAGCCCCGGTAAAATGTGCCAATGCAATACCCATATCTACCTGCTGCAAATCATTGCCCGGAGTAAATTTTCCGTATCCGGCGGTTCGTTTCAAATAGAAACCAAATTGGTTGTCGGTTACAACTAAACGCCAAGGTTGCTTGTTCGATGCCGATGGAGCCATACGAACGCATTCAAGCATTTGTATAAAATCGTCCGAAATTGTATTGGTTTCGGTATTTAAAAACAAGGTTTCGAACGGTAACCGAGTATCGGATTTTGCACCAAATCGAATCAGTTTTTCCCTTAAACCGCGACTTTCGGTTGCATAACCAACCGGAGTAATGCACGGCAAAAGTTCATTTTCTTGTAAATTAATTTCTTCGGCAAACTGACCGCGCGAAAAAGTGCCACCCAACCAGCAAGTGCCTAAATTTAAGCCGGTTAATGCTAAAATCAGTTTTTCGGTATTGTAACCAAAATCGATAAATGCCATCGGGTTTTGGTTTACTGCGCCGGCAATATAATATTGCGCTCCGCTAATAAATCCGTAGGTTCCGAAACGGGTTTCGGCTTGTTCGTCTAAATTCGAAATCAGTTTATACCGTATTTTCGAACCAAACAGCCCGGTTTCGAGTTCTTTAAATAAATTTAAAATTTCTTTAAATTCTTGTGCTTCAAAACTTTGGTCGCTGTATTTTCGTATCGAGGTTCGTTTTCGAACCAGTTCAATAAATGCTTGTGAAGTATTCATAATTATAAAATATTAACTTTTTAATGGTCGGAGAAATCTTTAACTAATTTGCGATACTCCGAAAAAACATTGGCACGCGACACAAAACCCAAATACTTGCCGTCTTTTAGCACCACCATGTTAAACCGCCCGGTTTTCTGAATTTTCTTAGCCACATCTTCCATCGAATCTTCGGGAGTTACATAATCGGCAGGCATTATCATTAAATCGCTTACATAGGTTATGTTATATAATTCGTGCTGAAACATAATGGTTCGAATATCGTCCAAAATCACCAATCCATCCAATTGTCCTTCGGAATCGAGCACCGGGAAAATATTGCGTTGCGATTCCGAAATAGTTTTTACCAATTGCCCCAAGGTATCGGTTTTTTTCACGGTTTTAAAATTCGTTTCGAGCAGTTGCTCCACTTTCATTAAAGTTAGGGCTGCTTGGTCTTTATGGTGCGTTATAAGTTGCTTTTTGGCAGCCAACTGTATGGTATACACCGAATGCGGCATAAAAATACGCGCCGTTGCATAGGACAAGGTTGAAGTTATCATGAGCGGAAGAAACAAACCGTAACCTCCTGTTAAATCGCCGATTAAGAAAATAGCGGTAAGCGGAGCATGCAAAATTCCGGCAATCATGGCACCCATTCCAACCACAGCAAAATTGGCGTACGGAACGTTTTCAACCCCCAAATGGTTAAGAATAAATGCCAGCAACAAACCCAAATTTGCACCTATAAACAGCGAAGGAGCAAATATTCCGCCTATTCCGCCCGCGCCCAACGTAACCGACGATGCTACCACTTTAAGCAAAATAAGCCCGGAAAACAAGGAAATGATAACCCAAACATTATCGTGCAAACCGTAGAACAAACTTCGGTTAAACAAAAATTCCCAATTCCCTTGAATTGCTGAGTTTATTACTTCGTACCCTTCGCCGTACAATGCAGGAAACAAGTAAATTAGCAAGCCCAAACTTAGTCCGCCAATCAGTAACCGAACCCAGATATTTTTTATTTTTTCGAAAAACGAATCGGTATACATAAAAACTTTGGTGAAATAAACCGAAAGCAAGCCTGCTGCAATTCCTAAAATTGTGTAGTATGGTACACGCGACAGATTAAACTTTTCGACCAATTCGAAAGGGTAAATAACATCCTGTCCCAGAAAGAAATACGAAGTTAAAGCAGCCGTGGTGGTGGTAATTAACAGCGGCACCAACGAAGCCATGGTAAGGTCGAGCATAATAACTTCCAACGCAAAAACCACCGCCGCAATGGGAGCTTTAAAAATTGCCGCCATGGCACCGGCACCGGCACTTCCGAGCAATAAAATTCGTTGCTTATAATTTAGTTTGAAAATTCGACCCACATTCGAGCCAATGGCACCGCCGGTAGCAACCGTCGGGCCTTCCAACCCAACCGAACCGCCAAAACCTACCGTAAACGCACTGGCTACAATAGACGAAAACATGTGGTATTTCTTAATTATTCCGCCATTCTGACTAATGGCAAATAACAAACCGGGTATGCCGTCGCCAATTTTACGGCGCAATATGTATTTGATAAACAGCAGAGTAATCAGTATTCCGACGGTAGGATATACCAAGTATAAAATATTGGCGTATTCTTTAGTAAAACCAAATTCGAGCAAATTCCGAATAAAATGCACCGAATATTTTAGCACTATAGCCGCAATCCCGGCTACAATACCCAAACCGAAACTAAGCAAATAAATGAGTGTTTCGTTGCTTATTTTGGTATAATAATGCAAAAATATGTTTTTAAGTGAACCGGTAAATTTCATTTATAGTTTAGATTTGCTTTATTATTAGCATTTTAAATAGTTGTTTTTTTTGAAAGAATAGCCGGTAAATTTATGAAATTATTTACTTAGCTTCGTGTTAAAATTTAGATTTAGCTTTTATATTTTTTTTATTGAAAATACGTTTATTTATTTGTTGAAGGTTTATTAATTGAATTTCCACTTCGAAACCATGAAAAAAGACAGCATAGTATTAATTTTATGCCTTATTATTTGCAGTTCAAGTGTTTGGGCACAGCCCGATTCGCTTGGGCGAATACACCGGCAAAAGCTTTTGCAGGCAACTACCCAACTTACGCCCGATACGGTTATAGGCTCGTTGTGGCAAAAATACAACGAATACTTGAATTATCCCGGCAGTTTGAGCATTGGCAAACTTACCAACAGCACCGGCAAGGCGGCACTTTTTGTAAGCAAAGAGCTAAAACGCAAAGGCGAAATTGATGTGGCGCGGTTTGTATTAAGCTCACCCGGGCAAATTGATTCAACCGACAATATACGCACCCGATTTGGCGTATTGGAGCAAATGTACCCCAACCGATTTGTCGATTTGGGTATAACCGAATTTGGCTACCGAAACGGCGGCGGAGTGTATAATTTATACCTGCGTAATCCGCAAACATTTATGTGGACAGAAGTTGAAAAACCCCAGTTTACGGTAACCGGCACCGGCAATGTGGGTGTAAATAACCAAAACCCCAAAGCAAAAGTGCAGGTTACGGGCGGCGACCTTTACATCGACTCGCCCGGAACCGGCATTATTATGAAAACCGAAACCGGCTTTTGCGTAAAACTGACAGTTAACAAAAAAGGCAAACTTAAAACCATTAAAGTTCCTTGCCCCGATGCCGGCAAAGCTTCGAAATAGCTACCTTTCGACTATTTTGCCGAATTTATTAATGGTAAATTCAACTTCGTTCTTTTTTGCCGTACCAAAACTATCGCCAACGGCTGAAATTTCAGTGTATTCGAAGGGCAAAACTATTTCGTTTTGCAAATTGATAAGTCCCCAGCCTTGGTTGTTTTTGGCTCGAATAATGCCGTTGGTAAAAAATGCCAATTCGTCGTAAGTAGGTTCAATAATATAATCGCCGGCGTACGAAATAACACCCCATTTGCCGCCTTGTATGTTGCCGTCGGGTTGTTGGATTCCGCCAAGGTTTACCAAGGCAAAACCGCGCAAAAATTCGGTTACAAAATCGAATTTACAATCAATAAACGGTCTGCCTTGCCAAATATAACCTACTTTACCGTAATCGTTGGCAGTTACGGCTGTGGGGGTGGCTAAATTTCCGTACGTATCTACTTCAAATTCTTTGCCTCCGCGTTTAACTTTGTAACTTGCGCCTTCTGCAATTTCGGTTATTTCGTCGTAAATTATCGGTATAGCTAAGGTATTGTCGGTATTTATAAGCCCTTTCATATTGTTTATAGTTACTTTGGCAAACAAGCCGGTAAACCAATCGGCATCGGTATATACGAACGGAATAACTTCATTTCCAAACATATCGGTATAGCCAAATTTGCCGTTTTGCTTGCTTAACAAAGGCTCGTTCATACGCTCGATAAATTGGTTTACAATGGGTTC
>JFJP01022098.1_pt1 | contig 13338 bp, 17 predicted proteins | sample 431651 | NCBI WGS metagenome assembly JFJP01 (sample SAMN02602958, study PRJNA72255) | Microbial mat metagenome, whole genome shotgun sequencing project. | biome: fresh water; feature: sink hole; material: water; isolation source: purple microbial (photo- and chemosynthetic) mats found in...
ATTGTTGAGGCATTCTAATCAGTGATTATATGGGCACCATGCCCATTTTTCAAGCACATCAAATAGTTCGTTCCATATCCTATCATCATTTGAAAGTCAAGAAAAAAATGCTTCATGCCCGTGTGAAAAATCGCAGGCGTCATTTTCAGGGAGTCATGCGTTCCCATTGCGAAAAAGCACTTCGGTTCCGCCCATGCCCGGCATCGGCTGTATCGCAGCTTTCCGGCGGCGGCAGCCGTCTGCCTGAGCGCCGGGTCAGGCGCTTCTCTGTTTCATAAGTTCTTCGATTTCCTGAATAACAGCCGGCAAATTCGGCTGCCTGAAACTCAGTTTCGGAGCGGGAATGCGATTATGTTTAATATCCGGCGGAACATGTTTGTGATGGGGAAATGTCACAGCAAGATTCGGGTCGTGAGGATGCGGAAAATCATCATACCACCAGAGCCTTTCCTGCTCCCTGTAAGCCTCATATCCGTAAGATGTTATGAGACCCGCATCAAAATCAAGTTCTTCTCTGATTCTCAGCCGGAATCCGTCGGCAAAGAAGATTTCGCCGGTTGCGACTCCTGTAAACGGACTCTCCGACCAGACTCTCACCGTTGAACTTCTGACAGCCGGTCTGCCAGCAGTTTCAGCAACAAATATGCTGTATTCTCTGAGTGATTTAAGCGGATTATCCATTTTCTAATAAACCGGATGAAAACGCAGCAGTTCGGATACCTCAGCCTGTTTTTTCTTTTCACAGTAGGCTTCTTTGCGCCTCAGCCATGTTTCGTAAATACCTTTCCATCGGCTGAAATCCGCCCTTGTCTCATCGTATCCGTCATAACTTTCCAGTTTGCCGGACATCAGAGCCTGATAAAAGTCCTCGCTCAGAACACCGTATTTTTCTTCATACAAGGTCATACGGCGTTCAAGAATTTTCATTTCTATAACTAATTCAAACAGTTCCATGATCTTATTTCTCTTATTTTAATCTTCCGATATCTTTTAAGCATATTCAGCCGCCGCACTTTATGTTCTCTGTGCCGGACGCCGCCGCCCTTTCACGCAGTATCCCGGCGTTCCTTCTCCCCGCAATCGGCTTTTATGCCGACAGCCGCATTGCCGGGAGTACCGAAGTCGAATATTTCGTTGCGTATCCTGTCATCATTATGAAAGTCAAGAAAAAAATACTTCATGCCCGTCTGAAAAACCGCAGGCGTCATTTTCAGGGAATTATTCCTTACGATATTTCCAATAATCAGGATGACGCCTGAGATTCATCACAGCCAATATGTATATTTCATCGTTATCCTGACTATAGACTATACCGTATGGAAAACGATTTGTCAGACATCGGCGGATATCATCATCCAAAATACTCCATGCACCCGGATTTGTGATAACTCTCCGTATTGCTGAATATACTTCCAATGAAAAATCGTATCCCAAACCGTTTTGATGCTCTTCATAGTAATTTACTGCATCTTCAAATTCCGATTCGGCATCCGGATGAAAAGTATATTTCATTTTTCAAACCGCTTCCATATCTTATCAAAAACTTCGTCTCCCGATATTCCCTTTATTTTTCCGGTACTAAGCTCATTTAATCTTTTTCGGGAAATTTCGATCCATCTTCGATCAATATCTGAATTCAGCGATAAAACCTCATCAATTAACTCTTGTTTTGACAGCATGATATTTCCTTATTTATTTAAAAAACAGGCTATTAAAAAAATACAACCGGTGCTTATATGGGCGACATACCCATATTTCAGACATATCATATTAAGTTGCTCGTTACCCTGTCTCGCCTGCATGATCCGTTCAGCCGGTCCCGGTCCGGCAGCCTTTTCATACTTCAGCCTATGTTCTCTGCCCCGGACGCCGCCTTTCTCACCGAATTACCGAGAGTACCCAAGTCATATATTTCGTTGCATATCCTGTCATCATCTGAAAGTCAAGAAAAAAAATGCTTCATGCCCGTGTGAGAAATCGGAGGCGTCATTTTCAGGGAATCATGCTTTCCAGCTGTGCAAAACACTTCCCTTCCGCCCATGTCCGGCGTCATTCCGGCGGGTGTGTCAGTGTTCCGCCAATGCCGTTCTGCGCTGTAACACAGGCTTCAGCGGCGGGCAATGTTTGCCCGATGCGCCCCGCCCGTCCGCTACAACGCCGGTTAGTCTGGTTTTCTGCTAAGATTCTGATTTTTTCGTATCATTATTCTCAGTTCCGCTCTCATAATTTTTCAATATCCGCCGTATCTGCTCCGGTGTGATATCCGGCTGTTCAGTTTTTGAATAAATCGTTATCAATATTACTTTTTTCTCGGTTTTCACATAATATATGAGACGATAGCCGGCACTTTTTCCCTTGCGGATATCTCTGTTCCTCACCCGCGCCTTGAAAATAATGTAATCGCCTGTTTTCGGTATCTGATCTCCGACAAAATCGCCCTTCTGAATCTGTCCGATAACCGGCTGAACATCCGAGCGGATGCTGCGATATTTTTTTGCCAGCACACGAAGGCTGCGTTTGAATTCTGGAGTGAATTCAATGTCAACAGGAGAAATCTTTTCATCCGTCATTGCCGATACCCGTCCACAATTCGTCAATAGGCATTGTCTCACCGGTCATGGCTTCTTCCCAGCCTTGACGGAAACTGCTTTCCGCTGGTTTCAGCGTTATGCTTTCACGGAAAATTCGCACGATGTTCAGCAGGGTCGGGAGATATTCTTCGGGTGTCGCTTTTATTTCCTGAATAAGCCGATTTGTATAGTCTGTATGATAGGTGTTCATCAGTATTTTTCCTTAACATTACAATATAATCACTGCTTTTTTTTGCGTCCCGCCTTAATTTATTATATAGTCAGACTTTGACAGCAAGAATACATCAAAGACTAACTGGCGGGGCGTCAGCCCCGTCCATTGTAAGGACACATTTTTACCTCAGCACTGCTTTTATTATTGTAGCGATTTTGGAATATTAACGATTTTATATCATTTTCAAATTCCAGCGACATAGGAGTCATTTCAACAGTTCTTTACCCTTCATATCGTCTTGAACCTCGACAATCTGGAAACCTTGAACAGCCCCAAAATCTTTGACCGCTCGTTGGTCCTGTTTTAGCAGTTTTTAAATTCATTTTACTCCCGCACTTTGGACAGGTAAACGATAAAATCTTTTCTCTTTGTATTAATACCCGATTATTCTTAATATTTTTGCTCTTCTGAACTTCACTGATAAGAGACTCTAATTCTTTTCCTTCAATGAGTTCAATAGGTTTATCATTTATAAAGTCCTTTGCAGGCTGGGTAAAAGTACCTGATGTTATCAATATTCCTCTGCTCGCATTATTTGCTATTATTACTCCGTAAAATTCTCTGACTACTTTGACATCAACCTTGTATGCCTTCCAATGTTTACACTGAACTAAAACCAATTCATCATTTTTTCGTAAATGCAGGTCTATTCCGCCATCTGGGCCGTTTTCCATATTTTCTGTTACGGAATATCCTTTTCTTCTGTATGCTTCACCTACAAGAGTTTCAAATGTATTCCAGTTTAAAGAACGAACTGTGTCAATGCTTTTCTGTTTTTCCAATAGCTGACGTTTGCGCCAGGAATTAAGGGCAGATACAGGTGCCGGTATTATTAAAAAAAGTGCCAACATAAATGCAATATTAGGAGCTGCATGTATAATACCCTGAAACACCATATCTTTTGTTTTGAATAACGGGACAATATATTTCAGAACAATATAGGTGCTTATAGATAATATCACGCTTATCCACCACGGTAACTCACAGAGGATATTTAAAATTGTTTCATTTTTTCTTCTTGTCATCAAATACCTTCTTTCAATATTTTATAGGGCTGACCAGTGATTACATGGGAACCATGCCCATATTTCAGGCACATCAAATAGTCCATTGCATATCCTGTCATCATTTGAAAGTCAAGAAAAAAAATGCTTCATGCCTGTGTGAAAAACCGCAGGCGTCATTTTCAGGAAGTTATGCTTTCCCGTTGCGGAAAAGCACTTCCCTTCCGCCCATGCCCGGCGTCATTCCGTCGGGGACGACTGTATAGCGGCGACAGCCAATGACAGGTCAGGCTTTCTCTCCGATTTCATATAAAAAATCAGGCGAAAAATCAGCTTCGTTCGGCCATACAATTGTATCAATATCAGAATTTATCCTGACATTTTTAAAGTAATCAATATTCTTCAGCGGCTCAAATATCTCACCGTCTATATGCGGTTTCAAATCCGCAATCTTGACAATGTTGTCTTCAAATGTCAGTTTCAATTTATAATCAGTGAGATAACTCACATCTTTTACAAAGTGCATCACTTTCTCCTATACCAGCGGTTCTATCTTATGAAGCGGTTTCTTTGCAGCAGCCAGTTCCCAATTATTCATAAGCTCTTCTCTGTGTTCAAATGCCCATTCCAATACTAATGAAACAACACGCTTGGGAAGAGCGCCTTCTGTTATCCGCAAATCCTGAATAGACCTCTTTCAAAAGTCAATTTTTATCCAATAAAATCAAGGATGAAAATCCCAGTTTTGAAAGAGGTCTAATGAACGGGCTGCGGTTCTGAAGCTTATTGACGATATTCATCCGAGAACAGGAAGAGTCGGACGTCCGCGGAAGCGGATCAGGGTATCGGCCGGAGATAAAGGATACGATTCTTCGGAAGTTCGGAAACAGGTGAGAAAGCGGGGTATCCGTCCGCAGCTTCCGAAACGGATATGGGGAGGCAGGAAAAAACGGGGGCGTCCTATAAAAAATGATGCTCCCCGTTTTCAGGTTGAGAGAACATTTTCATGGTTTCAGCGCAAATATCGGCGGCTTGTCGTCAGATGGGAACGGATTGAATTCTGTTTTCAGGCTTTTCTGAATTTGGCTTTTATTCATATTTGGCTTAAAAAAATCTTAGTGGGATAGGTTCATGCTTCTTTTTGCATCATGGATTATTCTTTATACTCATATCAACTATAGGTTATTGATTTAATATAGCTACAACCTTTGTTCCAAGAGTCTTCTACATGAATATAAATGTTGTGTCCATTGTTGTATCGATATTCATATGTTCTACTGCGGTCAAATGAAAGACCTATCTTCAATTGACCGGAAATCTCAGGTACACCGATATTTTTTGCATCTGACTACGCTGAAATGCTTTCATAATTCTTCCAAACTAAGAGATAATAGCGGAGTTCTTCTTCGGAAAGAAAATCAGTTGAATGATCAATGACAGCCGACAGTTCAATATCATTTTCAGATAGTTGCGTTTCAGCGTCTTCAAATATGGCGATAACTTTAAATAAAACATTTTTCTTTTGAGCAAACATTCACTCGGGCAATAAAGATGTCCGTCTGGTAACAATTTACTTTCAAAAATTACTGCGCTCATAAGTCCGAATTCCTTGTTTCAAACTGCGCCGGATACAGGGACTGCGAGCCGTCGCTCATGGCATGATCCGGATCATGATGCACTTCCACCATCAGCCGATGCGCTTCCGCGGCAATCAATGCCCGGACAAGCGAAATCATCTGATTCCGACTCGCCGCACCGCCGGAACTGCCTTTTATTTCAAGTGTTTTCATAAGGTTGTCAGAGTAAATGGTTGGTAATGTCAGGCTTTTTGTTGAACCATTTCAGTTAAAATTCCGACTATCTTCTCAATATCATTTATGTAGTAATTGTCTGTATCAATATATGCCGTATCTTCTGCAAGCTTTAAAAATTTCCATTCATCTCCTGTAGTTACTGCTCCGTAGATAGACGGCGGATGATGCCCTTCATTTTCATTATATATTTCGGATGCATACATTTCCGCAATGCACTGCCCCAGACCTGAGATAATATTTTCATTTTTTGCTTCTACTATAGTAATAACCGGGCTGTCCAAAAAAAGCTGTTCGGGAGAATTGCTGATGATAAAATCACAGAATCCTGTCAGCCCTTTTTCTTTGTCAACATTGAAGTCTATCCCGGAAAACAGGCTGATTTTATCTGAAAATTTATCTTTTATTTCCAACAGGATGTTTATAATAATCAGCTCCGATCTGGCTTTCTCGGTGTTGATTGCCAGAGCCAGCGGAACATTTCTCTTCAAGGTCTCTTTAAGATAACTGCTTATTTCAGCAGGTTTGATATGGGAAAAGACAGCGTTTCTCTCAGCAAGTTTCACATTGAGTTCCGATCTGACTTTTTTTAAGTTAAAATCACTGTATGCCATCAGTTTTACTCCTTAAAAGCCTGACGCAATGTTCAGCCGTGTAAAACGCCTGTAACAGATGGTCAGGGTTTAAATTCTGTAATTCCGACCAGAATTCTGAAAAGTGTTTCAACATCTTCTTTTATCTTTACCAACTTCAATTTTTCCATCTCTTATAGCGTTGAGAATCATGTCAGCACCACGATTAATTCATAGCTCATAAAAACATCTGGATTTATTTACTAATGCTTCATCCAAACCATCTTCAAGCAATGCAAAATTTGTTACATCTTTATCAATATATTTCTTCTTGCGAAGTTGCTTGGTTAAAGCATTCTTACCTTTATTTACCAATTCACCTTTATTATTTTCTTCATGTTTCACTTTAGGCTCCAATTAATTTTAAGGTATAACATTACATTAAGGGTAGTGGTGTAGAACTGGGTGATTTTGAAGTGTCATTCTGAGCGCAGCGAAGAATCTCATTTCTTCAACATGCTGTTATAAAAAAAGATTCTTCGCTGCGCTCAGAATGACAAGTATCGGATTCATCACCTATTCTACACCACTACCACATTAAGTTCACCTGCCGCTATTGAGCACAGCGAAATAGCGGTCAGGTGTAGCGGCTTGTTATGTGGTTAATCTCCATCGTGATGTTGATGTCCTGTGTCCATGATCATCTTTAATAGATTCATTACTTGCAATTTCAATAATGCCTAATCGCAATTCGTTTCGCTTTAACAATGCACCAAATTGAGCATTAAACGAATAGGCCGCAGGCGTCCCGATGTCGCTACAGAATCGACCCAAATACTTTTTTATTACTTCAGAAGTTGTAAATTCGCTTTTATTAATCTCTTGAATGCAATTTTGAATTCTTTCGAGACTAACAGCAATTTGTTCATCCATCATTGTTATCTCCTTTGCACATAACCAGTGATTATATGGGCACCGGGCACCATGCCCGTATTTCAGGCATATAATATTATATACAAATGTCCGAAGCATATACATCTGTATTCCCTTACCCAACACATAATATTATATGCCCGTCACCCTGTCCGTCCGCATGATCCGTTCAGCCGATCCGGTGACATTATATTCTTTTCGGACTTGCAATTCGCCAATCTGACGAGATAGAATATACTTACCTCTGTCGTAATCTGAGCTTTCCGAATTTTCTGTAAAACGGCTTGTAAAGCCGTTCTACAGATAAAACGGCTTGCAGAGACGTTCTACAGAAGCGCAATTTATGCCGGTGGGCAGGATATACAGGATATATATAATGTATATCCTGCATATCCCTGTTAAAATAATTAGTTATACAGTTTTTCTGTCCGACTGCGGAAAGTTATTTCTACAGATGAATGCTCCCTCACCTCTTACCTCTAACCCCTCACCTATCGCCTATCTGAACACCTCAAAAATAGCGTGAACATGTTTGCACAGCGTTTCAAACTGTGCCGGATACAGAGACTGTGCGCCGTCGCTCATGGCGTGATCCGGATCATGATGCACCTCCACCATCAGCCCGTGCGCTTCCGCGGCAATCGAAGCGCGGGCAAGTGAAATCACCTGATCCCGGTATCCTGCCGCATGGCTCGGATCAACAATAATCGGCAGATGACTTTCTCTCCGCACCACCGGAACTGCCGAAATATCCAGCGTATTCCTGCTGTGGGTCACAAAAGTCCGCACGCCTCTTTCGCATAGTACGACTTGTGTATTTCCGCCTTCGAGAATGTATTCCGCTGCCATGAGCCATTCTTCCACCGTGGCCGACATGCCCCGTTTGAGAAGAATCGGGCGGTGCGAATGCCCCGCGCGGCGGAGCAGGCTGAAATTCTGCATGTTGCGTGTGCCGATCTGCACCATGTCCGCATATTCTTCCACCACATCAAATTTATCAAGGTCTAACACTTCCGTAACAACGGGCATTCCGGTCTCTTCCCGGACTTTTGCCAGAATCTTCAAGCCTTCTTCTCCGAGTCCCTGAAAAGAATAAGGAGAAGTTCGGGGCTTGAACGCGCCGCCCCTGAAAATGTCCGCACCCGCCCCTTTGACATGTTCGGCAATGGTCAAAGCCTGATATTCGCTTTCCACCGCGCAGGGACCCGCCATGATGGTCAGATTTCCGTTGCCGATCCTCACACCCCCGACATCAATAACGGTATCTTCCGGCTGAAATTCCCGGCTGACCAATTTGTAGGGACGCGTTACCGGAATGACTTCTTTGACTCCTGCCATTCCTGAGAAGCGGTGATGATCAACCGCGCCTTTATTATACAAAACCCCGATTGAAACCCTGTCGCCGCCGGGAATGGGACGAGCTGTGTATCCGTTTGCCTCTATTGCTTTGACGACAGCCTCGACCTGCTGAGGCGTCGCATTTTTGTTCATAACTACCAGCATAACGCTGTTTCCTCCTTGCAGCCTCTAAGCTGCAATTTCCATATCTTTTACTGCTTTGTAAAGAAATTCAAACATCGCTTCAATGTTTTCCTCATCAACAGAGGAAAAGGCAATTCTCAGGTCTGTATCATTGATGGAAATCATTCCCACTTTGTACTTTTCCAGAAGATGCAGGCGAAGTTTCTCGGCATTCACGGTCTTGAGTTTGATGCACATGAAATATCCTGAATTAAAAGGATAAACATCCCATACTTCTTTGTATTTGGGATCCGCCAGCACGGTTTTGACCCGCATTGCCCTTTTTTTCAGAATTTCTACTTTTTCGGCTTTTTCCTTCTCAATGCTCGGAGATTTCAATGCCTTCAGAACAAGCGACTGCCCCAGATGACTCGCATTGGAAACCGTTCCGCGGATATTTCCCGCGGTCTTTTTTTCCAGCGCGTCGTAAAAAACAGCATGTTCGCCGTTGATGACGGTGCCGTAAGTGATGAATCCCACCCGAAGCCCCCAGACAAAAAGCTCTTTGGTTGCGCCGTCCAGCTTGACAGCCAGCAGGCGGGGATGTCGGTCGCACAGGCGCGAGAAAAGCGATTCTTTCATGGGTCCCTCTTCGTAACGAAGCCCGAAATACGCGTCATCGGTGACGGCAATGACATTTGTTCCCTCTTCTGCAAGCCTTGTGAGGATTTCAACAATACGGTTGCCTTCCGAGTCGCTTATTGTGTAACCTGTCGGATTATTGGGAAAATTCAGAAATACAATGATCTTGTAGTTATTCTCCGCCTCCCGGCGGACTTTCTGTTCAAAACCGGCAATATTGAATCCGTTTCCGGCAAAAAGCGGATATTGCGTGATATTGGCGTCTCCCCGCACCGACATAATCAGATGATTATTCCCCCACATTTTATCCGGGAAAATCACCACATCGTCCGGGTCAATGAACATATCCGCAAATACGCTGATGCCGTGTGTGATGCCGTTGGTGACAACCGGAAGACTGACAGATTTGCCTTGGAGCGAGGGATTTTTTTGATACATTGCCTCTTTCCACATCTGCCGCAGAGCGAAAATGCCGTAAGAAGGGGCATACGTCAGAGAGTCGCTGGCGCGCAGCCCCGTGATGTGAGACATCACAGAAGGAAGGCACATGGTGTGCAGGCTTTCCGTGGCAATGCCGATGGTGGCATTAAACCTGTCATAAGCTTTCTGCCGGGCTTCCGCGCTCTGGGTCAGAATTCCTTTGGGGAAAAAAAGTCTTCTTCCTGTCTTGGAAAACATCTCCATGAGATGAGGATTTCCGTTTTTTATGATTGCATTCAGTTCCTGTGCAATGGGATTTATCTGCATGATTGATTTTCCTTAAATCACGCAATGTGCAACTTTTTTTTAACCGCAGAGATCGCAAAGTTTTCCGCAAAGGGCGCAAAGTTTTCTCCGCGTCCTCCGCGCCCCCTCCATATCCTCTGCGGTTAAAGCTGCACATGACGTTAAATCTTTAAAGGTGGGCATTTCATGCCCACCCTGCTTGTTATTCTTTATCCAGCCCGAATGCCGTATGAAGCACACGGACCGCCAGTTCGGCATTTTTCTGTTCGACAACGCAGGAAATTCGGATTTCCGATGTGCTGATCATAATGATATTGATGTTTTCGGCAGCCAGCGCGGAAAACATTTTTGTCGCAACGCCGGAATGACTCTTCATGCCGATGCCCGTAACAGACACTTTTGCAATGTGTTCATCTCCCCAGACCGCTTCCGCCTTGATCTCTTCGGCAACCTTTCTTTCAATCTCCAAAGCTCTTTTAAATTCTGTTTTCGGAACCGTAAAGGTCAGGTCGGTCTGACCGCCGGCGCGGGTGTTCTGAATAATCATGTCAACATTGATATTTGCCTCGGAAATGGGGGTGAAAATTTTTGCCGCAATTCCGGGCTGATCCGGAACTTTTTTCAGCGTAATCCGAGCATCGCTTTTACTGTATGTGATTCCGGATACAACCGGACGTTCCATATCATAATCATGACTGCCGTTCACCAGCATGGTTCCCTCCTCTTCGTTGAATGATGAGCGTACATACACAAGGACATTATGTTTCAATGCAAATTCCACGGAGCGGAGATGCAGGACTTTCGCGCCGAGACTTGCCATTTCAAGCATTTCTTCACAGGAGATTTTATCAATCTTTCTTGCCTTGCTGCATACATTGGGGTCTGCGGTATAAACGCCGTCAACATCTGTAAAGATTTCGCATTTGTCAGCTTTGATCGCCGCAGCGATTGCCACGGCGGAGGTGTCGGAACCGCCCCGCCCCAGTGTCGTGATGTTGCCGTCAGCGTCACATCCCTGAAATCCGGCTATCACAACGATATTGCGTTTTTCAATCAGGGTTTTTATCCGATTCGCGCCGATGTCAACAATGCGGGCATTGCTGTAATTGCAGTCTGTCACAACTTCCGCCTGAAAACCGAGCAGGGATATGGCAGGATAACCCATATTTTTCAATGTAATGGCAAGCAGAGATGCTGTTGTCTGCTCTCCGGTGGCAAGCAGCACATCCACTTCCCGCCTGTCAGGCGTCTCTGCCATTTCTGCTGCCAGACGGAGCAGGCTGTCTGTAACGCCTGCCATTGCGGAAAGGATCACCACCATGTCGTTGCCCTTGTCAAATTCTTTGGCCACACGCTTTGCAACATTGCGAATCCGTTCAGGATTGGCAACCGACGTGCCGCCGTATTTCTGTACAATTAATGCCATTTTTTTTATATTCACTCCTTTGCTGAATCTTTGAATTTCAACAGCAAATTCCTTTTGTAATCTTTTAGGGGAAAAATTTCAAGAGGGAAAACAGATGTAAACCCCGGCTCAAAAGTTTTCGTTGTCCCAAATCTTCTCGTTCTCGTTCCCACGCTCCGCGTGGGAACGGAGATATTCGGTCGGAACTGTTCCCGTCCCGTGGCGGGCTGCGCGTCCGGGCTGCATTCCCACGCAGAGCATGGGAACGAGATCAGGTGCGTAACTCATAAAGTTGTCAAATCTTTCAAGCCGGATCCTCCCCAAAAAAAAACCCCGCTCTGAAACAAAAAGCGGGGGGTCAACCTGCAAAACGGCAGACTGATGTTTATTTGGCTGCCCGTTTGGATGCCTTGAGCGGATTGATTTTCGCCGTTGTTGCCGGCACCACTTCTGCAACTATATGGGTTGCAAGATTGCAGTTTCCGGTTTTCCATTTTGTTGAAGGTTCGGGGCTTGCCGAACAGTACCAGCCCGCAGAAAACTCGACTGTGCGGTTGCAGCCCTTGCATTTTTCCACAATCTCGCGGCAGATGCCGCCGGTATATGAACAGCCTTTTGCCGTCATAAAAATACAGTCCGAACCTTTTCTTACAGTTGTGCAAATCATAAAAATCACCTCTTTTTTTTCAATCAAAATCCGGCAGCCCTGCAAAAGCAGTGATTCGGAAATGCCATAAGATTCATCACTGTTTCTGCATCACTGCCCCAAATTTATATTAAATTCAGAAAGGCGGGGAGAGATAGGGTTTTGAAAGCACCCGACATTCTGAATTATATAAGTTTTTATATATAAAACGAATCGGAATACAGAGACGCTCTGTTTCCCATAACCATATACAGTTTTAAGAAAAACAATGTAAAAATAAAACCCTGAGCGTGAGTTGTCAAGTATATTCATAAAAAAGAGCGGAGCCGGAAACGGGAAATCAGGCTTTGGGGTGGTGGCGCAGAAGCAGCGATAAATCCAATCTCTGTCATTCGCGAGGGCAGTTACATTTATTTTTATTTTGAATTATTGTTCAAATAAATCTTGAAAAATCATATCAACTCTGTTATGGAATTTATTTTGTCAGTGTTAAAAAAATATCAAAACTTTAAGGAGAATCCCATGAGCAGAAAACTGATATATCATCCGGGTGTTTCCGCGTGTCTTATTCCTTTGGATTCAATAGACACAGACACAGAACTTTTTTTGTCAGTCAGCAATGATTATTCCATAGGCAAGCTGATAAGAAGAGGTACTGATGCAATATACGGGCTTGATTCTCAAGGTCATAGAATCTATGACAGTTCAGAAGTTCGAGAACGAATTTATGAAATAAAACAGCATAAAGAATATTTTTCCAAAGTTCATTCGGATTATTCCGAAATCTTGCATCAGGGGCATGGCAATATTGGGCTTAACAACTGGGCTGTGGGCTATATTAATGACGGCACTACTCAGCAGCTTATCGTACCGTCAGGCGAACCGATGATGGAACGGATTTATCCCTCTCTGATAAAATACGGAAAATACAAAAAACACTATGAAATTAGTGAGATAATGTATTTTTATGAAAATACGGATCATCGGGAAACGCTGGCATGGTCAGATATAGAGCCGAAGATCGTTCATATTCCTGACCGTGAACTTGTTGTATCTCCCGGAACTCCCGAATCTATATTTCTGCCTGTTTGGGAAAAGAATCTGATATCCCATGAAATACCTGTTTTAGCTGGTTCAATTGATTACGAATCAGAATCATTAGCTGGTATTCGATTTGTGGAAATCATGAAACAACATGACGGGCTGCTGTCTCAAAAAGATTTTCAACAGATTAAGATTGCCAAACTTTCTTTGCACTATGAACTGTTATACAAAATAGACAGCCTTGTGGATAATGTGGAGTTTGCTTTCTTCGGTATTCCCGTTGAAAACC
>JFJP01001157.1_pt2 | contig 13333 bp, 7 predicted proteins | sample 431651 | NCBI WGS metagenome assembly JFJP01 (sample SAMN02602958, study PRJNA72255) | Microbial mat metagenome, whole genome shotgun sequencing project. | biome: fresh water; feature: sink hole; material: water; isolation source: purple microbial (photo- and chemosynthetic) mats found in...
AGTGCCCAGGAAAGGACTCGAACCTTCACGGCCTCGCGGCCACTAGTCCCTGAAACTAGCGTGTCTACCATTTCACCACCTGGGCGGGCTTGCGGGCGTCAAAAGTATAAAAACTTTTGATTCGCGCGCACTAGCCGGCGATTATTTTTTCTGGAAGCGCTTGCGGTCGGTCTCGTCGAGGTATATCTTCCTGAGCCTGAGGCTCTTTGGCGTAACCTCGACGTATTCGTCCACCTGGATGTACTCCAGGGCCTCCTCGAGGCTGAACTTGATGGGCGGGGCCAGGCGGACCTTGTCGTCGGAGCCGGAGGCGCGCATGTTGGTCAGCTTCTTGGACTTGGTAACGTTGACCACCAGGTCGTTGGCCCGGGAGTGCTCGCCGATGACCTGCCCGACATAGACATCCTCGCCCGGGTCGATGAAGAAGCGCCCGCGGTCTTGCAGCTTGTCGATGGCGTAGGCGAAGGTCTTGCCCATCTCCATCGCGATGAGCGAGCCGTTCAGGCGGCTCTCGATGGGCCCCTTGTGCTCCTCGAAGGCCACGAAGCGGTGCGACATGACGGCCTCGCCGGCGGTTGCCGTGAGCATGTTGGTGCGCAGGCCCATGATGCCCCGCGAGGGGATCTTGAACTCGAGGTGGGTGCGCTCCCCCTTGCGCTCCATCTTGAGCAGCTCGCCCTTGCGGCGCGTGACCAGGTCGATGGCCGTGCCGGATAACTCCTCGGGCAGGTCGATGCTCATCTCCTCGATGGGCTCGCTCTTGATGCCGGCGATGTCCTTGATGATGACCTGCGGCTGGCCGACCTGGAGCTCGTAGCCCTCGCGGCGCATCGTCTCGATCAGCACCGAGAGGTGCAGCACCCCGCGGCCGAAGACGATGAAGGCGTCGGCGCTCTCGCCCTGCTCCACGCGGAGGGCCAGGTTCTTCTCCAGCTCTCGGTCCAGGCGGTCCTTGATGTGGCGCGAGGTGACGAACTTGCCCTCCTTGCCGAAGAAGGGCGAGTTGTTGATGGTGAAGAGCATGCTCATGGTCGGCTCGTCGATGGAGATCGGGTCGAGCTGCTCGGGGTTCTCGAAGGTAGTCAGGGTGTCGCCGATGTCGAAGCCCTCGAGGCCGACCATGGCGCAGATCTCGCCCGACTGGACCTTCTCGACCTTGAGCTTCTCGAAGCCCTCATAGACGAGCAGGTCCTTGATGCGGATCTTCTTGATGCTGCCGTCGCGCTTGACCAGCACCAGGTCCTGGTTCTGGCGCAGGACGCCGCGCTTGAGCCTGCCGATGGCGATGCGGCCCACGTAGGAGGAGTAGTCGAGCGAGGTGATGAGCATCTGCGGGTCGCCATCCTCGCGCTTTGGCCCGGGGATGTGGTGGACGATGGCCTCCAGCAGGGCCGTGATGTCGGTGGCGCGCTCCCGCCAGTCGCCCGACATCCAGCCTTCCTTGGCCGAGCCGTAGAGCGTGGGGAAGTCGAGCTGGCGCTCGGTGGCGCCCAGGCTGAACATCAGGTCGAAGACCTGCTCCTGCACCTCCTCGGGGCGGCAGTTGGGCTTGTCCACCTTGTTGATGACCACCACGATCTTGTGGCCCATCTGGATGGCCTTCTGGAGCACGAAGCGGGTCTGCGGCATGGTGCCCTCGAAGGCGTCCACCAGCAGCAGCACGCCGTCGGCCATGTTGAGCACCCGCTCCACCTCGCCGCCGAAGTCGGCGTGGCCGGGGGTGTCGATGATGTTTATCTTGTGGTCTTTGTACCGGACCGAGACGTTCTTGGCCAGGATGGTGATGCCCCGCTCTCGCTCGAGGTCGTTGCTGTCCATGATCAGCTCGCCGACCTCCTCGTGCGATTTGAAGAGGTGCCCGGCCACGAGCATCTTGTCCACCAGGGTGGTCTTGCCGTGGTCAACGTGGGCGATGATGGCGATATTCCTGAGTTTTTCGTTCATTTTGTCGGATAAAGGAATGGAGAATCTGCTGTCTTTTTGCCATGCAAAAGTATAGGAAAAAGGACACGCGGCACGGATGGGCTTTTTTTTTCTGCCTCCGGCCAGCCTCTGCCCCACCCGCCGGGCACGGATCCGCCCCCGGCCAGCCTCTGCCCGGCCATCGACGGCGAATACCAGACAATTTCAGATTCCCGGCTCTTGTTCGGCGGCCCAGTCGAGCGGCAGGACGCCATGCCGGGGAACAATCGCCTCGGAAAGCCGTCGGTACCCGTCCGCTTGGCAAAGCCCTCCTCTGCTTGTGAAAAAGCTAACTTTCTTTTTGGGATCCTTCCCCGAACATCGGCCCGGGAAAAGCCAACCCTCCGCCATCCAGCCCAGCGGACCGGACTACCAGCCAGAGTGTCATTCCCAATGGCTGGCCAGGGATGGAAGGCCAAGCCCAGCCCAGGCCTCTGGAAGGGATCCCCGGGGAAAAATAACCAAGCAAACCGGTGGATGGGCGCGGGAAATTCTCCGACATGGCAATAAAGCAGGAAAAAAAACTGTTTTCTCCACAAGAATACCTTCCAATTTTTGCTTTCGTTTCCGAAATTTCCTGATTTTAAGTATTTTTGGAAATCCAAATGCGAAAGTGATCATTGAATGGCCTTCGACCATCGGGAAAAACCCCCTCGCCGGGAGCGAAGTTTCCCAGCGAGTCCCGACCGAAGAGCCAATTTGCCCCAATCGGCCGGACAAGCGTTTCCGAACGGCTGATGACGCCAAAAATAATTTGGCAATTTCCTTCTCGTTTCCTCAACCAAACCACCACCCCATGAAAGGAATGATAAGAGTCTTGTCCGCGGCGCTGTCGCTCATCATCGGCTTTCTTTTCCTCCAGACCCGAACCACGCTCTCGCAAGTCACCCATCTGTCAACGAGCGACCTCTCCGGCCTGGGCGTCTTCATGCTCTGCCTCGGCATGGGCCTCCTGCTGTACCATTACCTTCTCGATGAGAGCGAGGCCGACGTGGTCAAGCCCGAGCTGAGCGAGAAAGGCATTTCCGAGCGGCAGCTCAAGACGATGCTCGCCCCGAAAAACGCCCAGACCGTCCGGATGGTTTACAGCCAAGGCGCGGGCGCGCCCACCCCGAAAGCCGAGGAGATCCCGCTGCTCGTCCACAAGGGCATCAAGGAGGAGAACGCCTTCGAGTTCGGCCAGCTCTACACCGAGAACCTGGCGAAGTTCGAGTACATCATCTCCAACGTCGTCGAGTTCAAATTCTCGCTCGAGGAATCCATCGCCGCGCTGAAGGCCCGCAAGCGGATGTCCCTGGCCCTGCTGCTGACCCTGGCACTCGCCAGCCTTGGGCTCTACTCGGTGGCCTACGCGCACCTGAGCGGGCCAGCCACCGGCGCGGGCCGCCTCGCGATGCCCTTCTCGAGCGTCGCGCTGGCCAGCTTCACGGCCATTTTCGGCCTCTTCTTCGCTTTCCTGATGGGAAAGATGAGCCAAAAAATGGATACCTACGCAAATCAACTGGAAAAAATCAGCTTGAAAATCAACCAGTTGCAGAACGCCTTTCGCACCCAGAACCCCTCTCTGATCCAAAAGATCGTCGAGAGTTTTGAAATCTCGGACCAAAAATTTATTTTAGGGAAAATTCGCAATTCCCCAAAAGCCAAATCCAAGGCAGCATAAGTTCGTCCGAGCATCATGGCAAAACAATCCATCGTGTTGACCAGCGACAAGAAGCTGGTCATTTTCATTGTGATATTCCTAGTGGCGGTCATCATCGCCCTGTTGTTCTGGCGAAGCGAGAACACCCGCGAACAGCTTGAGGAATCCCAGATCAAGGTCATCGAGCTGAACCAGGACGTGGCCCAGAAGATCGACCGGCTCGACTCGCTCTACCAGCAGAACAGCCTGCTGACGGACCAGTACCAGCAGTTGAGGTCGAGCTTCGTCAACCTCCAGCAGGTCATCGTGGCCAAGCGCAACCAACTGCCCCAGATGGCCCGCTCCCAAGACCAGGAGGAGCTCAAGCAGTTCCTGGCCCAGCTCAACGACGAGATCATGAGCTACGAGGAGACCCTCAGCCAGCTCAACAGCGCCACCCACGACAGCCTCAACGACGAGGAAGCCCAGCGCATCCTGGCCGAGAACCAGCGCCTGCAGGCCGAGGTCATCGCCGCCCGGGGCGACATCGAGGGGCTGCGGGCCGAGAACCAGCAGCTCCGCGACGCCAAGCTCGCCGCGCAGCGCCGGATCCTCGAGCTGACCGACAAGCTCGCCGCCCTCGAAAAGGGCGAGGCCCCCGAGGACCTGGCCGCCCTGGTCGAGCTCCGCTCGCAACTGGAGCGCGCGACCGGCAACTACCGCGAGCTCCAGCAGGAGACCCAGCAGCTCATGGCCCAGAAGGAGACCGAGCTGGAGGAGATGCAGCAGGAAATCGGCAAGAACGACGACCTCATCCAAGAGGCTGTCGAAAGCTCCTTCGCCGCCACCTACAAGTTCCGCGAAGGCCGCCGCGGCCAGATCACCACCGCGCTCAACACCGCCGAGGTCCACCAGGCGCGCAACGTCCGCAACATTGACGTCTCCTTCGTGGTCCCCAGGGCCGTGCCCGGCGTGCAGCTCAGCCTGCTGCTCGAACAGCAGGGCCAGTTCGTGGCCCACCGCTACGACAAGAAGGACGTGCCCATCAGCAATTTCCAAGGCCAGGCCAGCCTGCCCATCGAACCCAGGCTCGATGCCGGAAACTACATGATCCGCGTCGAAGCCCAAGGGCAGACCCTCTTCGAGCACCGCTTCACCATCACCCAATCGCTCTTCTGAGGCCGCGAGGCCTTTTCCATCGGCCCAAAAAAGAAACCGCGACGCCTGGCGCCGCGGTTTCTTTTTTGATGAAGGTTTCCTGCAAAAGGGCCAATCCTTGGGCGGCCTCACTTGATCGGATAGGCCAGCTCCTGGCCGCCGTCGAAGACGCGGACCAGCTTGCCCGGCTCTAGGCGGAAGCGCAACTGCTGCACCGTGCCGTCGTAGTCGGCCCGGCGGAGCAGCAGCTCCTGGCCGCTCCGCTCGCCGCTGAGGTCGCCCAGCCAGCCGACAGGCTCGGAGTAGGAACTGCCGCGCAGCTTGCCGAAAACCTGCTTGCCCCGGAACGAAAGCCGGATTTCCTCCTCGATGCGGGCCACCAGCGGATCGTCGAGGTAGAAGGAAATCTCGGCCGACTCCAAGGAAAGCAGCAGGGCCGCGAGCTCGGCGGAAGCGGATTGGGGGAAGTCCTTGAGGAACTGGTCGTAGCCCGAGGCCTCGTCCTGGGCGAGCGCCTTCTGCCAGCGCATGGCCTCGGTCTGGGCCTCGGCCAGTGCCAGCCCGGCGTGCTGGCCGTCGGGGAAGGCCCGGAGGTAGGCCTCGAGCCGGGCCCAGCCGGGCTGGAGCCGGAAGTCGTCCCAGAGCTGTCGCTCGCGGGGGCTTCCGGCAAAGGGTCGCAGGGCGCGGTCGGCACGCGCCGGCAAGGCCTTGCTGGCCAGAGGGGGCTGGGCAACGGGCGGGAGGGCGGGCGCGGGCACCTCGGTCGGGGCCGCCGGCCTGGGCGATTCCCCCGCGGCCTTGTCCATGAACAACAGGGCGCCCACCACTCCGCCGGCCAGGAGCAGCGAGACCGAGGCCAGCTTGATGCCCTGGGCCGTGAGGCGATGGGGCTTGTCGGCCGGCAAGACCTCAGCGCTGAGCGGGATGCTCAGGTTGCCTCCGTTGCTGGCCAGCTCGAGGTTGCCCATGTGCAACTTGGCCCGCCGGGGCCGAAATTCGATCCACAGGCCGTCTTCGCAGCGCCGCATCATGACCCACTTGGGGGCCGACTTGACCGACCACTTCAAATCTTGCGCCCCGATGTTGTTGATGGTCAGGAAGATGGTCTTCGTGTGCCCGAGGACCAAGTCGTCGCAGTGGATCTGGTCGGGCTCAACCTGGAGGATCGGCTTGTCGGAGCTGGCCAAGGTCCCCTTGACCCGCACCTGGGCGTTGCCGCCGTTGCTGTTGAGGAAGAGCACGGTGTGATAGACCATGACGTGGTCGGGACGGAAGCTCAGGCGGAGGCCTTCGGGCAGAGGCTCCACGGCCAGCCATTCTGGCGGGAGGTGGTCCAGTTGCCAGGCCAGGTGGCCACTGCCGCCGTTGTGGACCAGGAGGTCTGCCTGCGCCGTCTGGCCGGATTCCAGGGTGCCGAAGTCGATGTCGTGGGTGGACAGCCCCAGCTTGGGCAGGGGCACGACCTGGGCCTCGACGGGCAGCTCAAAGTCGCCCGCGTTGCTGGAAAAGACGATCGTGTCCGAAATCCTCAGCTCCTTGTCGGTCTGGAGGACGAGCTCGAGCCTCTGCCCGCTGGGCATGGCAAGGATTCCTTCGGGGCAGCTCTTGACCTGCCAGCGGAGCAGCCCCGCGCCGGCGTTCGATATGGCCACGCTGGCCGTCCGCTCGGAGGCCAGGGGCACCTTGCCGAAATCCAGCCTCGCGGGGCTGAGGGTCGGCCGGAAGACCAGGTCGGGGATGCTGAGGGCGCTGAGGTCGAACCTCATCTGGCTGGCGCTGGAGTAGCGGTGGGCGGGGATGGGCTCGATGGCTTTCTTGATGATCTTGTGCAGCGCGGGGCTCCGCTTGTCCACCAGGAACAGGTTGTCGGTCTGGCCGGTGAGCAGCTCCAGGAGGATTTTCCCGAAGGCGAAGATGTCGCTCCGGGCGTCGGCGGCGAAGGCCAGGTCGTTCTGCTCGGGCGGTGCGTACCTGGGCGTGCCGGCCTTGCGCAGGTGGTCTTCGAACTGGTCGGCGGCGGCCAGGCCGAAGTCGATGAGCTTGACGTTGTCGCCCTTGTGTGTCACCAGGACGTTCTCGGGCTTGAGGTCGCGGTGGAACACCTGCCGCTTGTGGACGTACTCCAGGGCGTCGAGCAGCTCGGTGGCTATCTTCTTGATGAGCCTCCCATTGGGCAGCCCGTCGGGGCCTATCATGGCGGCCAGGCTCTGGCCGTCCACGTACTCCATGTAGTAGTAGGGCCCCAGGGGGTCGAGGCCTCGGCCCATGACGCGGACGATGTTGGGATGGTCCAGCTCGAAGGCGTTCTGGAACTCCTTCTCGAAGAGGTCGAGGTAGTCGGGGTGGGCGCGCAGCTCGGGCTTGAGCCGCTTGATGGCTACCCATTTCCCATAGAGCTTGGCCTTTTGCAGGAGGCTCATCGCCCCTTGCTCGGAGAGCAGGCTGACGGACTGGAACAATCCGTCCTGGGGGGTGGCGGCGCCTCCCAACCCGTCGCTGAGGAAACCCGAAAGGCCGGGGCCCCTGCCGGAGCCGTCGCTGTGCTCGAGGCCCGTGAGCTCGAAGCCGGAGCTGAAATAGAGGTCCGAGCGCCTGGCCTTGCCTAGCTCGTTCTCGATCAGGAAGTCGAGGTCCTGGGGGGGTATGGAAAGCTCCCGAGCCTTCTCCTCCAAGCGCTTCTTCTTGGCGGGGCTTAGGTTTCCATCCGAGCAGGCCGACTGGATCATGATTTTGAACAACTCTAGCTCCATGGACCTAAGGTGCGAGGATCGGTTGGGAAAGAAGCTCACTCTGGGATGCTGGCATCCCAAGATGTCCAGCAAAAATAAAAAAACCTCGCTGGAAAACAAGGTCTATTCGGCCTTTGACTTTTTTTCTTCGGGATAGGCGATGCGGGAGCGGTAGATGCTCTGGAGCTTTTCGAGGAAGACGGCCTTGACGGTGGTGATGTCCTTGAAGGTGATGTCGGCCATGTCGAACTGCCCCTCCTTGATCTGGGCGTTGATGATGTTCTCGATCAGCTCCGTGAGGCTGTCCTCGTTGAAGACGCGCAGGCTCTTGGAGGCGGCCTCGACGGAATCGGCCATCATGAGCACGGCGGTCTCCTTGGAAAAGGGCCGGGGGCCTTTGTAGGAGAATTTCTCGATGTCGATCTCCTTGTCGGGATGCTTGTTGCGGAAGGACCGGTAGAAGAACAGGACCTTCGACGTGCCGTGGTGTGTGCGGATGAACTGGACGATGGCCTCGGGGAGCTTTTCGCGCTGGGCCATCTCGACGCCCTTGCTGACGTGCTCGATGATGATCTGGGCGCTCTCGTCGAACTCGAGCTTGTCGTGCGGGTTGACGCCCTGCTGCTGGTTCTCGGTGAAGAAGAGCGGGTTGGCCATCTTGCCGATGTCGTGGTAGAGGGCCCCGGCGCGCACGAGCAGGGCGTTTCCGCCGATTTCGCGGGTGGCGTGCTCTGCCAGGTTGGCCACCTGCATCGAGTGCTGGAAGGTGCCCGGGGCCTCCTGGGCCATGCGCCGGAGCAGGGGCTGGTTGTAGTCGGAAAGCTCGACCAGGGTGAGCTCCGAGAGGAAGCCGAAGGCCTTCTCGAAGAGGTAGATCAGGGGGTAGGACGAGAGCATCAGCAGGCCGTTTCCCAGGAACCAGAGCATGGCGGGCCACTGGATGTTGGCCCACTCGCCCTGCTGCACCAGGCTGATGGCCAGGAAGACCAGCGCGTAGGCCACCACGGTTGCGGCCGCGGCGGCGAAGAGCCGCCCGCGCTTGTAGGAGTTGCTCATGCTGAAAAGGGCCACGTAGCCGACGGTGAACTGCATGAACACGAACTCGAAGCCGTTCGGGGCCATGAAGCCCACCAGGAGCACCGTGAGCGAGTGCAGGATGAAGGCCATGTTCACCGTGAAGAAGGTCCGCACGATGATCGGAAGGATGGCGAAGGGCACCAGGAAGAGGCTGAAGAAGTCCTTGTTGATGACCATGCTGCCCACGGCCACGAAGCCCACCATCATCGAGAGCAGGAAGGCCGCGTGCTTGAAGTTGTGGAAGCTCTCGCGGTGGTACTCGAGCAGGAAGCCCAGCAGGAGGGCCAGGGCCAGGGCCACCATGATGGAGTGCCCCAGCAGGATCATGCCGAAGGTGCTGCCCAGGCCCAGCTCGGTCTCGTACCGGGCCTTGAGCGACTCCAGGATGCGGAAGACCTCCAGGTCCACGATCTCGCCGGTCAGGACGATCTTCTGCCCCTCGACCACCAGGCCGCTGGTCAGGGAGATGGACTCGAGCTGGCCCTGGAACTCGCGCTGGGTCGTGGCCTGGTCGAACAGGAGGTTGGGTTTGATGAACTCGTAGTAGTTGATGGACTTGAGCAGGAAGAACACCCTGGACCCGGTATCCTTGGCGAAGAAAAGGTCGATGTCGGCCAGGATCTCGGCGTAGGCCTCCTCGACGGTGTAGAGCTCCTCGAAGGTGACGCTCTGGGCGATGTTGTCCTTGAGCACGACCACGGGAATCCCCGGCTTCCAGTCGGGCAGGTGCTGCTCCACGGGGCCGATGACGCCCACCGAGTACAACTGGCCCATGAAGTCGGACAGGGCCTGGGCGAGCTCGGCGCCGCGGGCCTCCGGGAAGGCTTTCTCGGCCGCCTTGGGGTCGTCGGCGGCCAGGGCGTCGAGGGCCTCCTGCCATTTTTTCCCAAAGTCGGAGCGGAGGTCCTCCACCTTGGCCCGGCCGAGGGCTTCGTCGCGCAGGAAATAGGGCCGCTTGTTGCGGCTGATGCTGTCCCTCTCGGCGGCAAGCTCCTCGGGCAGCTTGTTGATGGGGAAATCGTAGGGGGCGATCAGGTTCTCATGGAGCCAGGGCGTGAAGAGCTGGTACTCGTACCGGAACTTGCCTTCCTTGGGAAAAAGGAAGACCAGCACGATGAAACTGGCCAGGAACGCCAACGCGGAGAGCAATCCCTTGGGAATCTTCGGCGAGGACAGGTAGGAAGACTTCATGCGCTGGCTTGTGGGTCATCGGGCCAAAAGCGGATGACCCTGTCCAGGGGACATGGCGCAACCCTTGGCAGGCCCTGGGGCTTCAAGGGCAACTGTACTCCTTGGAATCGACGAACTCGCCATCGTCGTAGTATTCCTCGTACTCGAGGCATCCTTCCTCGGTGTACCATTTCCAGGTGCCGTCCTCGACCCCGTTGGCGTAGTTCTCGGTGGCCTCCATGGCCCCGCCCTCGAACCAGTATTTGCGAATGCCGTGGAGCTCGCCGTTGACGTAGGTGGCCTCCTGCTCCATCTGCCCGTTCTCGTACCAGGAACGGAAAATCCCCACCTTCTTGTTGTTCTGCATGGCCCCGGTCCGCTCCTTGTTCCCGTTTTTGAAATAGGATGTGAAGGCGCCAGACACCATGCCGTCCCTGTAGAGGGCCTCGTACTTCTTGTTGCCGTTGTCGTGCCACTCGATGTAGACGCCGCTCAGGACGCCCGCCACGTAGTTCTTCTGGGCTCTCTTTATGCCGTTGGGGTACAGGCTGTAAACGATGCCCGTGTAAGGCTCCGATTTGCCGTTCAGATAGACGATGCCTCCGCGGTTCTCGATCTGGTCGTCGTTCACTTCCGCCTGACCGAAGGAGGTGGCCGAGACAAACAAGGAAATCAGGGTGAAAAAGAGGAACTGTTTCATTAGGGTCGGACTTTGGTGGTTTCAAACTGCTCTGCCGCGGCCAAGTGCGCGCCTTGCCCCGGATGTGGAACGTGATCTGACCACCCGCCTGCTGGCTCTGGTTTTCAACGCAGGACGGGATGCCATCGTTTCATTTTTTTCGAATGTAAATTTAGTTTTTTTTGGCAATACGCGAACCGGAGCCTTCAAATTGCGAGCGCCTGGCTGGCCTTGCCGGCCAGGGGCCCTCCAGGACCAAAAGGCCGCGGCCCTTGCCGCGGACGGCGTCCGCACCCCCCCGCCCCAATGGCTGGGCTGGCACCCAAAACCAAAAAAAGCTACTTTTGTGGAGGCGAAGCAAATCAAATGCCAAGAAACTTTTCGCCTGACGACTTCTTTCCCAACCAAAGCCAACCCAAGCATGGAAGACAAGCCCGACATCGAACCGCGCGCCCTCCTGGAGCAGACCTTCATGTCCATCGCGGGCCTATACCGCGAGCACCGGGCCGAGGAGCCTCCCGCCGCGCTGAACCTGGGCATGGAGCGCATGCTGCCCCTGCTGGCCGACTCCGCGCTCCTTCGACACGGAGACTACCGCGCCGAGGTCCTCACCGTCTGCCAGGTCGCCCTCGAGCAGATGAGCCTCGGCGCTCCCTCGCTCCTGGCCGCCCTGGCCTTCCGGCCCCTGAAGCTCGGCGTGCTGCCCCCCGACTTCGCCCGCGAGCAGCTCGGTCCGGAGGTCGATGAGATCCTGGCCGGCCTCAAGAAGCTCTCCGACATCGACACCAAGGACATCTCCTACAAGATGAAGGCCATCGACTCCGGCAAGGACCTCGAGCTCGAGAAGGCCAAGCGCGACAAGCACGCCGAGAACTTCATCCAGATGCTCCTGACCCTGGCCAAGGACGTCCGGGCCATCCTCCTGCGCCTGGCCTTCCGCCTGCACCGCCTCCGCGGCCTGGCCCTAGAGCCCCAGAACACCCGCGACGAAATCGCCGAGAAGATCTCCCTCTCGCACACCCAGGTAGCCCACCGGCTCGGGCTCTACAAGCTCAAGACCGAGATGGAGGAGCTCGACATGAAGTTCAGGCACAACGACATGTACCGCGACATCGCCCGAAAGCTCGCCGCCACAAAGGCCGAGCGCGAGGGCTTCATCAGCGAGTTCGTCGCCCCCATCGAAAAGCTCCTCAAGGGCGAGGGCATACAGTGCAAGCTGAAGGGCCGCCCCAAGTCCATCCATTCCATCTGGACCAAGATGAAGAGCCAGGGGGTCCCCTTCGAGGGCATCTACGACCTCTTCGCCATCCGCGTCATCCTCACGGCCGACTTCGGCTCCCCCGTGGGCGAGCCCGACTTCCTGCGCGAGAAATCCGAGTGCTGGAAGGTCTATTCCATCATCACCCACCACTACCTGCCCAACCCCAAGCGCCTGCGCGACTGGATCTCCAACCCCAAGAACAGCGGATACGAATCGCTCCACACCACCGTCCTCGGCCCCGCCGGCCGCTGGGTCGAGGTCCAGATCCGCACCGAGCGCATGGACGAGATCGCCGAGAAAGGGCACGCCGCCCACTGGAAGTACAAGAAGAAGACCAGCGGCACGGCCTCCGACGGCGACTCCTGGCTGGCCAAGGTCCGCGACATGCTCGAGAACTCCACGCTCAGCCTGCCCACCGACAGCAAGGCCAAGCGCGAGCTCTACGACAACACCGAGATCTTCATCTTCACCCCCAACCGCGAGCTCAAGAAGATCGACCGCGACGCCACCGTCCTCGACTTCGCCTTCAAGATACACACCCAGCTCGGCTGCACCTGCATCGGCGCCAAGGTCAACGGCGAGTTCAAGCCCCTCAAGCACGTCCTCCAGAACGGCGACACCGTCGAAATCCTCACCAGCAAGAGCCAGAAGCCCTCGCCCAACTGGCTCAACTACGTCAAGACCGCCCAGGCAAAGGCCAAGATCAAGAAGGCCACCTTCGAAGAGCAGTACAGCAAGGCCGAAATCGGCAAGGAAGCCCTCATGCGCAAGCTCGAGCAGTGGCAGATCCAGCCCGACCAGAAGCGGTTCAGCGACCTGCTCGCCAAGCTCGAGTTCAGCAACCACCACCAGTTCTACCACAAGATCGGCAGTGGCGAGCTCGACCTCAACCGCGTCAAGGAGGCCCTCAGCCAGATGGACCAGCAGGCCGAGCAGAAGGCCGAGGCCGCCAAGGACATCGCCAGCAACGCGATCAGCCAGCAGGCCGCGCCCGCCCAGAAGGACCAGTCTGGCGACTTCCTGGTCATCGACAACAACAACTGGATCGACTTCGAGCGCGCGAAGTGCTGCAACCCCATCCCCGGCGACGACATCTTCGGGTTCGTCACCGTCTCGAAGGGCACCAAAATCCACAAGACCAACTGCCCCAACGCCAAGGACATGGTCGAAAGGCATCCCTACCGCGTCGTCGAGGCCCAGTGGAAGCAGGTCAAGGACGGCAAGGCATCGTTCCAGGCCACCGTCCACGTCAGCGGCGACGACCGCATCGGCATCTCCAAGGACATCCTCCAGATCATCTCCGACGACCTGAAGGTCAACATGCAGAACGTCAACTTCGAGACCCGCGACGGGGCCTTCTTCGGACGCATCGAGCTGAGCGTCCGCGACATCAACCACCTGGGCCTGCTCCTGCGCAAGATCAAGAGCATCCGAGGGGTCAAGAAGGCATCCAGGGGATAAGGGAAATTGCGAATTACGAATTACGAATTTTTAATTACGAATTGTCAATTACGAATTACGAATTTTTAATTACGAATTACGAATTTTTAATTACGAATTACGAATTTTTAATTACGAATTTTTAATTACGAATTTTGTTCTATTCCTTAAAGATGTGATTTGGCTGTAATGTGTTGTAATTCTTGTAGGTTTCGAATGTGTTTCTGTGCCTTGGA
>JFJP01041208.1_pt1 | contig 13331 bp, 8 predicted proteins | sample 431651 | NCBI WGS metagenome assembly JFJP01 (sample SAMN02602958, study PRJNA72255) | Microbial mat metagenome, whole genome shotgun sequencing project. | biome: fresh water; feature: sink hole; material: water; isolation source: purple microbial (photo- and chemosynthetic) mats found in...
GAGACACTCCAGTCGAAGTTTCTGAAGATAAAACAACTGTTGACGGTACTCCTGTTGAAGAAGAACCAGCAAAGACTGATGAGACTCCTGCTGAGGAACCTGCTGAAGAAGAAGAAAAGCCAGAAGAACCTGAAGTCAAATCTGATCCAGAAGACGCTTCATCTATGTCTGATGTTGCTGATGCAATTAAAGAAGATGAAGATAATGATGTCGAAGTCGAAGTAGCTACAGAAGCAGCTATAACTTTAGAAGAGATTGCTGAAGAACTAGAAGCATCTATTGATCGTGGTGGTATGAGTGAATCATCTGCAGCAGTTACAGATGTGGCTGTTAGAGGCATTTGTGCTCGCGTAGGTATTGTTCCTAAAGAATCCCAAGAGATTGCAGTAGAGAGCTTTAAATCGCCTTCTAGACGTATCCACAATACAAAGATTGCAATTGAGACGATCAGTGGGTATATCTTGAAATTATGGGATGCTTTTATCCAATCTATCAAACGTGGTATTCAGTGGATCAAAGATTTTATTTCTGGACTTTTTAATGATTATTCAAAGTTTAAAAATCAAATCAAAGATCTAAAAGAAGCTGTTAATAAACTACCTAATGATAAAGTAGATTTAACAGGTAAAGAGTTTAAAGAAAAAACCGTCATTGACAATCTTAAAATTAAAGACAGTGTTGATGTTCTTAAAGCGGTAGATGAATTAAAGAGTTTTACTAAACTCTACTATGCTCTTGTAGAAAAACAAAGAGCAAAACAAATTAATAATTTAAGAAATATTATTGAAACAAGTACTAAAGGAACTGTCGTTCCTGATGTTGTTTTAATCCAATCAATAGAATCTTTTGATATTATTAAAATTGGTGAATTCCCAGGTTATTTAACACCTGCTAATTGTGAAGCCTATGTTAATAAAGATATTTTACCTGGAAATATAAGATTTTTAGCTTTTTATCCATCTGATGTTTTAGACCTTAGAGTAGAAAAAGATATCTCTGCTTATAACAGTGTTATGAAAAAAGCTATTTTTTCATTTGTTGTAGATTTAGAAGCTAATAAGAAAGAAATTGTTACAGCTCCTATCCTAGATAAAAGTGAATTAACTAAGTTAGTCTCAAGTATAGATGTTCTTTGTACCGAGGCTCTCAGTTCTAAACCTATCTTTGATAAATTCATTAGAGAAAAAACTGAAATTCAAATCAAACTTGAATATTTGATTAAAGAACAAAATAGACAATCACTCTCTAGTAAAGTGTCTAGTAAATTAGATCAGATGGCTGAAAGAGAACATGAAAAGAAACCATCTCTGAATACTGTTTTTGCACCCATTGAAGCACAGTTTACTTTGTTAAAGAATACTTATGAAAATGGTTCTAGCCATTTGTCTAAGTTAATTCATAAAACAATTAAAGCCAGTATGGTCTATACTCAATTTTGTATCAAAGAAAATGTGTTAGCTATTCCTGTTAAAACACCTTAAGTTAAAAGCACTAAAAATGTCTAAAAAATTTAATATTAATTTAGAAGAGTTAACAGAAGAAATAGATCAAGTCGATATTTCTGAGATTAACGACAGTGTTATTGAAAATGAAGAAAATGCAAATGAGATTGATCAAGGTGTTGAAACTATTGTTAGTTTAGAAAGTATCTCTAAAATTCTCGAAGGTACTCTAGATAATGGTGGTTTAAATTATATAAGCTCTAAAATAACAAATGTCTCTTTAGAAGCTTTATACAAATCCGTTGGCATCAAAACTAGTTCTGTTAGTTTTGAAAACTTAGATACATCTTCTTTAAGACTAAAAAATACTAAACTTGCTATTGAAGGTATTGGTAGTAAAATAGTTTCTATTTTTAAAGCAATTATTTCAGCTATCAAACGCGGCATTATCTGGATTCAAAAATTTATTAGACATCTATTTAATAAATTTGAGGGTTATAAAGATAAAGTTAAAACATTGCGTTTAGCTCTTATTAAAAGTAATAAAGAAACAGTAGAAGATAAAGATTTCCAAGTTAAGAATATCATTAAGTTTTTAAAACCAATTGATAATGAAAACATGGGTGCAAATCTTAATAACTTTACTAAGTTTCTAAAGACTTATTTTCCTCACACCAATACAGAAGCAATCTCACTAGTAAATAACATCAAAGCAATTATCGACGTTATACCAGATAAAGATGTACAAGCAGCTGTAGATAAACATATTGATATTAAGCCTTTTACTGGAATGACTAAAAACAGTAGTTCTGATAAAGATGGTAATGATGCTTATGTTTCTGAATACCCTTTGCCTGATGATGCTAAGATTTTAATTTCTATTCCTAAAAATGGTTTAGAAACAGCAGTTTGGGATAAAGCTTGCAGAGACTCTGGTTTAGATCTTCAAACATCTAAAAAAGACGAAGTGTCTGTTGACAAAATCAAAATTGCAAGTAAAGATGAAATTAATAAAATGTTAACTAATTTAGAAGAACTTTGCAACATTGCAATCAATTCTAAGAAAGAGTTTAACTCATTTGTTAGTTTAAAAAACACAATGGTCAAAGACCTCGATAGTAAAGTAACAGCTTATACAAAAAGTGATTCTGATACAGATAAGGGTGATTACGTTACTTCGTTGTCATCGCGTATGAGACTTCTTGATAATGTTTATGTCAATGGTAGCGTAAAAATAAGTAACTTTATTGTTAAAGTACTTAATGCTTACATCGGTTATACAGAGCATTGCGTTAAAGCTTATGCTTAAATAAAAGATAAAGAAGTATTAAAAATCTTCTTTATCTTTTGAGAGAGATATCTCTTAAAACGTTTTAATATATATTTTTTATTTTGGAGTATTTAACATGGCACGTGCACGTGGTCTCGTTTGGGCAATGGAAGAGCTGGAAGAACAATTAGCATCAGTTGAAGCTGAAGAACCTATGGCTGTTGATAGCATGGAAACTGACATGCTCGAAGTCAGCGAACAAGCTGCTGAAATCGATGACACCAACACCGCTATTGAAGAAGCTGTCGAAGATGTCGACACTTTGGAAGATATTGCATCTGTGATGGATGAAAGTACCGAGAATGGTGGTATGGACCAAGTCTCTGCTCGTGTGGCTGAAGTTGCTGTTGAGAGCATCTATGCACGTCTTGGTGTCCGTAAATCTAAACCAATGCCTGTTATGGAGAGTTTTGGCTCAAAGGGTACCCGTCTGACAGCCACTAAGATCGCTCTGGAAAAGATCGAAGACGGTATCAAGTACGTTTGGGAAAAAATTAAGTCAGCTGCTGAAAAAGTTTGGGGATGGATCAAATCCTTTTTAGCTGCAATTTTTAATACTGCTGGTAAACTCAAAGAACGCGCTGTTGCTCTAGCTGCTAAAGTTAAAGGTTTAGTAGGTAAGAAAGCTGAAGGTAAAGTTGATCTTGGCTCCGTTGGTGAAAAAGCAGCTGTTGATGGTAAAGCTGATTATCCTCACTTGATGATTGGTCTAAAGAATGCTACTGAATTGGCTGAAGCCTCGCAAGCTAATGCTGAAACTATTTCTAAAGACATGGTAGACCCCACTTTAGTTACTGCTTCTGAAAATGAAGAAAATTTAGCTAAACTCAAAACTGAAGATGTGTCTTTAAAAGGTTTTGAAAAAGTAGATGGTGGTGAAGAAGGTATGCAGACCTTAGAATCTGGTCAACTCCCTGGTGGAGCTGCTGTCAGTGTTGAAGTTCCTAAAGCAGGTTTAACTGGTAAAGAAGCTCTTGCAGCTAAAGGTAGATCAAAGGTAGATAAATATTCTAAAATGAAGAAGGGTCCCAAAGTAAGTAAAGAAGAACTTTCTGAAGTTACTGATGTTAAGTATGAAATGGTTGCAGCTACACCTGAGCAGCTCGGTGAAGTTTGCGAAAAAGTTAGCATCTTGGCTAAATTTTTAGAAGCAGCCAAATCTGGTTTGGGAAAAGTCAGTTCTGCTGCATCAACATTTTTAGGTATGATCAAAAATATCGGTACTAAGATTGTTAATGCTGCTAAAGATGTTGCTGCTTTGTTCCAAAAAGCTTTCTCAGCAGTCTCTCGTGTCGTATCTGGTTTCTTTAGTAAAGTTTATGGTGCTATTGTTAATTCTGGTAAAGCATGCCTTGACTGGGTTGAAAAGCATTATCAAGCCTACTCAGCCAAGAAAGCCAACAAAGAAAATGGTATTACAGAACTGAAGGCTGCGTAAAAAATATTAAAACACAAACATTTCTGTTTGTGTTTTAATTTCTTAATTTATTTTTAGGTATATAACATGAAAAAGTTTTTTATTGCACTTGAAGAACAAAGCGAAGAATTTCTCTCAGAAGAAATTGCGCCTGAATTAGTTGTTGAAAAAGATTCTGAAGCTGTTGATGATTCAAATGGAGAAATTTCTGATGTTTTAGAAATTTCTGAAGATATCAATACTGATATTGTTGACACAGAACGCGCTGAAGATGTCTCTGATGCTCTAGAATCTTTGTGTGAAATTATTTCACACATGGAGTCATACACACCAGTAAATATTGCTTTGATCAAACTAACTGCTAATATGGCGGTTGCTGGTACTAATGTACCAGCTAATGCATTATTTTCAGCTAATGAAGATTTTACTGATTTAAGCGTTACTATTGAAGGAATTCAAGATAAAATTAAAGCTGTTGGAGCTACTGTCGCTAAATCAGTTTCAGAAATTTCTAATAAAATAGTTAATTTTATTAAGAGAGTTTTTATTGTTTATGAACGTTATACACAAAGAATTGCTCAGTTAAGAGAAAAACTCAATCAAGTAAAATCTACTACTAAAGTTAAATCTGTTTCTGTTGAAATCTCAGGACGAAGTGGCTTAAGAGTTGATGCAGATTATGTAACTGATGCTAATCAATATCTAACAGCGTTCAAACAAACAAGCAAATTTATTGGTAATTTTAACGAAATCTTTACAACGCAATATTCAAGGATGTTTTCTGACGGTATTACCTTACTGAAAAATATTCCTAAGAAAGAAGAAGAAGCTACTTCTAAATTTCTAGAAGTTTTTAACACTTATGATAAAGAATTTTTTGGTAAACTTATTAAGTCTCCAGGTTTTAAGAAGATTACTGATCCTGCTGAATTAAATGACGGTTCTGCTGACGATTACGATCATTATGAATTATCGGGTGTCTTAGGTGATATTAAGTTTATTATTGAAACACCTGTAAATAATGGTTTTGATAAAACAAACATGAAAGAAATCAAAGATAATATCACTCATTATTATCTAGGATCTTCTCGTACTGTTTCTTTTCTCAGTATGAAAAAATACGTCAAAGAAACAATTTCTTTTAATGACGTTAATTTAGCATATGTTTCAAGTTTACTTACAGAATGTGAAAAAGTGGTTCAAGTAACTAAACAATACTTAAATCGTCAATTTAAACTTAGCGAACAATATGGAAAAATTGATATTGGTAAATATTTGCTATTTGGGAATGTTGCTGGTTCAGCTGGAGGCGCTAGTCTTAAATCTGGAGCTTTATTAGCAGGCGGAGCTGTAGGTGCTGTAGGTGGTCTAGTTTTAGGAAACTATTTAATTTATAAATCAGTTAATTTACGTCTACAATCTAATATGGTTAGCAATCTTAATCGAGTAGCAAACACTACTTGGCGTAACGTTGACCAAATGGTCGCTACAAGTTTAGGTATTTGCGACAAGATCCTTTCTAGTAAAGATTGGTCTGGTCAAGCTACTTCTTAATAAAAGTAATTATGTATAATCAACAATTGGTATAACACCAATTGTTGATTATACGATAACTTTAATCAAACAAAGAATGGAAAAAATTATGAGCAGACGTTTTGCCTTGGCTTTTGAAGAACAAGAAGAATTTATTGAGGAAACTCAAATAGATGAAGGTATAGATAATTCAGCAGAAATTTTTGAACTTCGTCAAACTATTCAATCTGATTTAGAATCAACTTCACGCACACTAGATGTAGTTAGTGCTATGGAGGATTTATGTGAGATTATCAATCGAATTGATCAACCTCGTGAAACTGATTACGCATTGATTCGTGTAGCAGCTAAGATGGCTGTTGCTGGCACAAATGTGCAACCAACATCATTGATTCCTGCAACAGAGGATTTTACAGAGATCAAAGCTAGTGTTGGTAAAATCGGTGAGAAGATTTTCTCGACAATGAAAGCATTAGGTTCTGCTCTTATTAATATTTTTAAAACGATTAAAAAATGGATTGCCGCTGTTTTTTATAAATTGCGTTTTATTGGTAGTAAAATCAAAGTTTTGCGTGAACAAGTTAAAGAATTAAAGAAAACAAAATCAGGTGTCAAATTACCTGTGACTGTTAAGGGTAATTTAGGATATCTCTATGGAGATAAAACTGACCAAGTTACTGATGTTCAAACGTATGGTAATGAAATTGCCAAACTTATTGAGTTTACAAATTCAATGAAAGACATTAGTTTGAGTTATGCTCAAGGCACCTATGGGTTTGCTTTTGATATTGTTATTTCTCTTCGCTCTAAAGAAGCTAAAGAAGAGGCTTTCAAGAAAGTTTATTCTGCTTTAATTCATGTCATGAAAACACTAACAAGTAGTGGTCATTTCAAGAAAGATAGTGAAAAAGGTAATGCAATTAAAGGAACACAAAGTAGTATCTCCGAATGCTTTTTGGGTTTGAATTATGTTAAATGTCAGTATCCTACAGATTCTGCTTTTGATTTAGAAAATCATAACAGTCTTAAAAATACATTGAATAATTTTAAGATTGAACATTTATACAATGATATTGAGTTTGACTCTGAGATGGAAATTAAAGATGTTGATTTGAATTCTCTAGAAGCTTTGTTAAAAACATCAGCTACTATGATTGAATCGGCTAATATCTATTATCGTAAGATTGAGAGATTAACAGATACTCGTCTTGAGGATGCTGATGCTCTAGCTCGTACAGCTGCTCAGCAAGCAGGAGATGCTATTGGTGGCAAATTTAATGAAAAAGATGATAATGGTAAAGACAAAAATAATTTAGGTAACACTTTAGGAAATCTTGCTGGAACATTAATTTATGAAGGAGGCAAGAGTGTTATAGGTAGTGTCACAGGCGTTGATACTTTGATTACTGTATCAACTGATGTTGTTACATCTTTAGTTTGGATGGTAGATAGTATGTATAACACTGTTATCTATCCGACCGTTGCTTTAGCTGAAAAGTCTATTAAAGCATTTAATTCATATCAACCTGAGTAAGGAAATAAAATGTCAAGTAAAGTATTTAAAATCGCGTTTGAAGAAACTAAAGAGAATGTGGCTGTTGAAGGAACTAAAGGTGCTGTTATTGGGATGATTTTAGGTGGTCCTCTTGGTGCTGTCATTGGACACTTCTGGCAAGAACATTTGATTAAAAAAGAAAAAGAAGCAAAAGAAATTGAAGACAATATTAATGCTTTACAAAAAGATGAAGCTAAACCTGGTGTAAAACAAAAACTTGAATTATTAAACTTTAAGCAAAAGAAAGTTAAAGAAGAAATTCAAGAAGTTAAGTCTAAAGTTAAAAACGAAGAAATTAATAATAAAAAAATTGAAGAAACCAAAAAGAAACAAAAAATTTCTAAGGAAGAGTTAGCTGAATCTGAACAAATTTCAGAAGAAATTCCAACTGAAACACCTCCAGAAGAAGAAATTTCAGAAGAAGAAAAAGCAACTGAAGTTTCAATTGAAGAACTCACAGAAGAAATTGGTCGTCAAGAAGAACTTGCAGACGGTCTAGACGCCCTTAGAACCATCGCTACTAGAGTAGAGACACCAACACCCACTGACGTTGCTTTATTCCGTGTCGCTGCGAATATGGCTGTTGCTGGGACTGATGAAGAAGCACAAGATTTCATTCCTGCTATTGAATCCAACAAACCAATTGACATTAAAGGCTTTGATAAAAAGATCAAGGATATCAAGGATAAGATTGCTACTTTGAAAGTTGAATTATCCGCACTTGAAGCTAAGAAGAAAATCAAGTAAATTAAAATGCATAAAAGATAAAGTGAAACACTTTATCTTTTATGCCAAACTAGGAATATCTAATATGGGTAAACTATTTGCTTTAGCTTTTGAAAATAACCATGAAAATGATTCTTTTAATGATATTATGTCTATTTTAGAAGATCATGAAATATTACACACTAATAAAGATTTACATATTACGATTAGTTCAGATGTAGATACTTTATCTAAAATGGAGACTGATTTTCATAATCAGATCAATGTTTCATTTGAGTCTTATCGTAATAATTCAATTGCTTTAGAAAGTGTTATAGAATCACTTAAAGAATTTTGGGATAAGATTGTTGCTTTCTTAAAATCAATTATTGAAAAGATAGTAGAGTTTTTTCAAGCTCATTTTGGTTTATTATCTCGTCGAAAAACACACATTTTAAAACTAATCGATGATTATAATGAATTAGAAATGGGTTCCATGAAATATGAAGAAACTAATAATACTTTTCGTATAGACGACTCTGAATGGCTTTATGTTGACAGTAAACCGTGTGATACTGGATCTAAACTTTTAGATGGTATTAAAGGTTTGATTAAGCATACTAATTTTATATTTAGTGATTACTTATTAACAGTTATTAAACGTGGTGAACTTATAGAAACTTCTATAAGTCAGATGAAAAACAATAAAGATAACACTAAACTTAAAGATTTTAAAGATGATTTTCTAAATCACGGTGTTAAAGAGTTTGAAATATCTTTATTAAATAATAAAACTTTTTCTTTAAAAACACCAAAAATAGAAAATGATTTATCATTTAAAGATACTATTAAACAATTAGGGATTATTAAAGTTGAAATTACTGACACTATAGAGATACCAAAAAAACAAAATATTATAATTAAGAATATTCAAGTATCTGAAGCTAAAAATATTTTATCTGAATTATTAACTCTCATAGACGAATTTGAGAGCTTTAACAAAACTCGTTACAAAGAAGTATTAAAAGTAGGTGATCGTATTCGTGATGATTCGGATAACTTAATGAAACGTATTGAAAGTATGTTTAAAGAAGATTCTGATAATCATGAACAATTGACTTCTATTAGAGCTTTAGTTAGTTTAAATCCAGCGTATGTTCGTTGGGTTAAAACACCTACTACTGAATTAATTCATATTGGTACTGAGTGTACATTTCACACATGTACATTGTTAGAGAAGAATATTGATTTATACAATAAAAGAACAGCATTAAATATTTTTAGTGTTATGGGAATTGAGCTATGAAAAAAAATAAATACATTATATCTTTAGAAGATAATTTTAAAGGAATTGATTATACAGTAGTTAATTCTAATGATCCTATAATTTCTTTATGTGGTGGTGCGTGTACATTTAATAATAACAGTAACATTATTAACAGAATTGAGAGATTTTTAAGATATACGCCTGATGTTGAAAAGGCTATGACTAATAATCCATCACTCATAGAAGAGTGTAATAATATAAAAAATGCTTCATCTGAAGCACCCGTTATCATTTTTAATAATGAATTATTAAAAATGTTTTCAAAAGATGAAGAGAAAGCAATTTTATATCATGAATTAGGCCACATTCATCATGAACATAATAAAAAAAGTGAGAATGGAACTGCTGGTAGTTTTATTGAAATGGAATTAGAAGCTGATCAGTACGCTGTAAACGAACTAGGTCCTAAAGTGTTACATGATGCTTTAGAAAAATCTTTAGCTTTTGGTAGTAAGTTCTCAATTGTAGCAGTAAAAGAATCATCACCGTCATTTATTAAAAAATTACTAAATTATAATATTATAAATAAATACATGATCGGGGCAATTTATAAAGCAAATAGAAAAATACATAGTCAAAGATTTAAAACGTTAAAAGAATTAGAAAAACAAATGAAATAAAAATTATAATAGTGTTAGTTATAATTCCCTAGAGCTTATCACTCTAGGGAATTATGTCGTTCTTTCTTAATCTTACACACAAGTGTAATCTTGTGACTGAAAATAAAGGAAAACTACTATGCCAAACATTAGCATCGTTGTACCAGAAGTACATGCACTCATTTTCTTTCCAGGTGAAGTAGCGCGTTCTTATCAACCTGGTTCTGGTGTGAAAGAAAGTGACCTTGATCGCACTCAACTTTATGCCGAAGATTTAGTAACCATAGAAATTGATGAAGATTATCATAAGGATGCTGTTTTAACTACAGCTGTCACAAGACACGAACAACTGCCTGTTTTTTGTGATGAAAATCTTGGTGTTATGATCAAGCCAGTTTATGTGACTACTGAGATCACAATTAATTTTAAGTTCAGATCCAAGAGTAAAACGTCTATCACACGATGGCGTGATGATATCAGAATGCGTACCTCAATGGCTAGAGATGTTAATTTGCACCAAGTCTCTTACAGCTATTTACTACCAGATGCATTCATTGTTATTCTCGAAGAAATTCATCGTCTCAGAGAGGCTGTACAGCCCTACAATGAGGATATGAATGCTTATCTGATTAACAATTCTAGTACTCGACTCACAGAACTCTCTAACCTATCAGGTCGTACACGAGAACTTGCTATATCAGAGACTCAGATGCGTATAGTGGGTTACTTTGATTTTGAAGGTTACCCAGATAAACCTGAACGTGAAGAAGACTCTAATACATGGGTTGGTAGTTTTGCATACAAGCTCAATTATGAAAAACCTCTAGCTTGTAATATGCAGTATCCTGTCATGATTCACAATCAGATTCTTTCTAACAAGTTTAGACCAGAAGTTAAAGATACTTACGATCTAGACAATCATCTACCATCTTTTTCTTTATCAATCAATGCTTTTAACTACTTTGAAGCCCAAAATCAAATTGAGAAATACGTCAATACCAAAGCTAATATTGTTATACCTGATTATGATGAGTTTATACCTCATGATGTAATCAGAGGATCGGTTAGTGTATTTAGTGCCTTGTGCCAATTATCTTTAACTGATAAAAAGACACTTATCAATCTAAAAGAATTAGGTAGCATTGCACTAGATCCTGTTATTATTGATTTTATTGAAAAAAGTGAATACCCTTTTATTGGAAAACTTTATCAATCTATTCTTCAAGTATCTATTTATAAATCAATGATTTGTGCAAATCAAGAATTAGTTAATGTTAAGTCTAACTTAGATATTTGTGCAACTGAAGAATTAGATATCAGAGTAAACCATCGTATTCGTTTTTCTATTATCACTGATCTAAATCTCTTAAACCCTGATGCTTTAAATAGATTAAAGAGATTTCCTTTAGCTTTAGTAAAGATTGTTAAATCTATTAATGAGGGTTTGAGAAACAATCCTGGTTTTGATGATTTAGGTAAAAAGAAATATATTGATAAAGACGATATTTATAAATATATTTTAAAACCTAATGTTAACGGAATGAGGATTAATCCAGATTTTTCCTGTGTTATGATTAAGAAACAACAAAGAGATGATATATACGTTCTTAGCTTATTACAAAAATTAATTGATAGTATAAAATTTGGACTTGATATTATTAATAGAAATAAGTTATCAAAATATATTTATCCAGTAGAGAAAATACTGTTTGAAACTCAAGTCGTCTTTTCTAATCTTAAGAATAGTAATTATACAGATCTTTTACTATTTTGTTTAACACAAAAAGCTAAGATAGAAGAAATAGAAAGTAGCATCTTACTCGATAGTGAAAAAGATATTTTCTATATGTATTTAATGACTGTCTATGACAATATTCTTAATATTATTTCTGAACTAAGAATAGAAAACGACGGTACTTATGATCCTTCATCAAACTGTTCTTCAAACATTAGTAGACAAACTGTTTTGAGTACATCTGTTATTGCGAGGGACGGTATTCGCGGTGCTAACATTAGTGATTATGTTAAATAGATTTGAATCAATTTTTAATAGGAATAATTTATGCCTTTAGCATCTTACACCCCAGATGCACCAACACCAGTAATTCCTAATCTGCCTAAGATAGCAGAAAAAGAATTTAAAAGTGTTGTTGTTGATACTAGATATACACCACTTAGTTCACTTATCACACATATTGATGGTGCATCTTGGACTGTTACTTATTACAGTCAACTCTTAAATGATGATGATGAATTAAAACATCAAGATTTAGGTCTGAGTGGCGTGTACCAACAGTATTCTGAAATTAATGCAATGGAGTTAAAAGTAACTTCCGCATTAACTACATCTCAAGAAGCTTCTACTAATAGAATGGTTGTAACTGGATCAGCTAATGTTTATCCTTTCATCATTCCTAATATTGGTGATATGTTTGCAGCTGATGTAGGAGATGGCAGGGAAGGAATTTTTACTATAACCAATTCTGAGAAGAAAAGTGTTTTAAAAGAATCAGTTTATTTTATTGAATATGCACTACTCTATTATTCTGATGTAGAAACAGGAAGAAGACAAGATTTAAAAAATAAAAGTATTAACTCTTATTATTATTTAAAAGATTTTCTTCTAAATGGTCAAAATCCATTACTTATCGACGAAGATTTTAATGCTTATAAAGAATTAGAAAATTTATATCAAGAAATTATACAAAACTATTTCAAATGGTTTTTTAATAATGAATATAAAACACTAGTTATTCCTGGACAAAGTAATGTTATTTATGATCATTATTTAGTAACTGCTTTATTAGCTACATTGACTACCAGAGATGCACCACAAATTATGCATGTCAGGAAACTCAACGTTGATGATGATAAGTATTTAAAACAACCTCAATTATGGGATGCATTGGTTAACAAAGACTTTTCACTCCTTGATCTTTCTAATAAAAAGATGGGTATGGTGTCATCTAAAAGTTTTAACAGTAACCCTGTTTTAAATGGTGTAAGGTTTAGCGGAGTTCATTATGTCGTCTATCCTATCAGACCAGAAAAGCTTTTAGATGTAGGTTTACAGTTCCAAGCAAAACCATTGTCTTTAGAGAGTATTTCTAAAGTAACCTCACGCTCTGTAAGACTCGATACTTTGGTTGGTGATAAAGAACTTGATTTAATGTCAAATTTTGTTGTCAACATCAAACCTGTTTTGATGGATCAAAGCTATGTCCTCTCAGATAGTTTTTATACGACTAAAATAGACATGTCTTTACTAGAGATCATGGTAACAGATTATCTCAATGATAAAGCATTAAATCCAGTTATGCTTTTAAAGTTAGTTAAAAACTATAGAAACTATGGTGTCTTAGAGCAATATTATTATTTACCTATTATAATGATTTTGATTAAATCAATAATCAGATCTTATTA
>JFJP01047595.1_pt1 | contig 13331 bp, 6 predicted proteins | sample 431651 | NCBI WGS metagenome assembly JFJP01 (sample SAMN02602958, study PRJNA72255) | Microbial mat metagenome, whole genome shotgun sequencing project. | biome: fresh water; feature: sink hole; material: water; isolation source: purple microbial (photo- and chemosynthetic) mats found in...
ACAATTGGACGAATCGAACCGGCTAAAAACTAATTTCCTTTCGAACATGAGCCACGAGTTGCGCACTCCGCTCAATTCAGTCATCGCGCTTTCCGGAGTGCTTAATCGTCGTTTGGCCGGAAAGGTAGCCGAAGAGGAATACAGCTATCTGGATGTGATCGAGCGCAACGGCAAACAATTGCTATCGCTTATTAACAATATTCTTGATCTGTCGCGTATCGAAGCCGGTCGTGAGGAGATTGAACTCAACCGTTTTAACGCTAACGAGCTTATCTCTGAAGTTCTGGAAATGATCCACCCTCAGGCTGATCAAAAAAATATTAGCCTCATTTATTCAGACGGAACCGATCTTCCTCCAATCAAAAGCGATTACGTAAAATGCCGGCATATTCTTCAGAATTTAGTGGCCAATGCAGTTAAATTTACCGAAGAAGGTGCAGTTGAAATTAGTGCTAAAGAAATGGCCGAATGCGTTCAAATTACAGTGAGCGACACCGGAATTGGCATCGATCAGGAACACCTTCCTTTCATTTTTGAAGAGTTCAGGCAGGCAGATGGCAGTAGTTCCAGAAAATACGGCGGCACTGGACTGGGGCTGGCTATTGCCAAAAAATATGCTGAAATGTTAGGCGGAAGCATCAATGTTGAAAGTATCCGTGGCGAAGGATCTAAATTCACGCTTAACTTACCGCTTCAGTTGACCACCAGTCAGGCTAATTTAGAAAGGTATGTCAATCAGTTGAATTCTCCGAACATTAACCTTGTTGGAGAAATGAATATGAAAGATAAAACTATTCTTTTGGTTGAAGACACCGAAGCCATCATTATTCAAATGAAAGATATACTGGCTCAGCAAGGATACAACATTTTGGTAGCACGCAACGGAAGCGAGGCACTCGAACAAGTTTCAAAACAGATTCCGGATGCTATGATTCTTGACCTGATGATGCCTGAAGTTGATGGTTTTGAAGTACTAAGGCAGATTCGGAATGAAAAGGAAACAGATCATCTGCCGGTGATTATCCTTACAGCAAAATACATAACGAAAGAAGAACTCTCTTTCCTGAAAAATAATGGTATTCATCAGTTGATTCAGAAAGGCGACATTAACAAGGATCAATTGCTAAATGCAGTGGCACGAATGATTTTTCCCGAAGCCCTTGAGGTGGACACACCGCCAACAAAACCAATGCGCGTAAAAGTAACAGGTACTCCACGTATTCTGGTGGTTGAAGACAACCCGGATAACATGATAACCATAAAGGCACTTTTGGATGGAAAGTGCGAAATTATTGAAGCCGAAGACGGAAGAACAGGGGTTGAACAGGCGAAAAAGCATCAGCCGCACCTGATTTTGATGGACATTGCACTTCCGGGCATGAATGGTATTGAAGCGATGAACGAAATCCGAGGATTAGAAGCGCTTGAGTGGATTCCAATAGTTGCCGTATCAGCAAGCGCGATGAAAGGCGACCGCGAAGATTTTATCGCGCTGGGCTTTGATGGTTACATTTCGAAACCTATTGATAATACATTTTTCCTAAAGACCATCGCTGAATATTTAGGTTAAAATCTCTGTGGTTCTCTGTGTAAGAAAAAATGGAATATTACACAGAGTAAAAAGGAGAAGACACAGAGATACACAGAGACGAATCTGTAAAAAACCAGGATTGCTGGAATCAGCTTATGAAAAATGCCTTGCCTATGAACTTCGTGAATTGGGATTAAAGATTGAACTACAAAAGGCAGTACCTGTAGTTTACAAGAACATAAAATTGGATTGCGGTTACCGTATAGATATTTTGGTTGAAGACAAAGTTATAATTGAATTGAAGTCGATAGATGCACTAAACCCGGTACACGAAGCTCAAATTTTAACTTATATGAAGTTTGCAGATAAGAGTACTGGTTTACTGATAAACTTACCTCTGTGGTTCTCTGTGTAAGAAAAAATGAATTAAAAATTTCGCTATATGCCAAAAATACTCGCGATCGACGACATCAACGATAACCTGATCAGCCTGAAAGCCATCATTGCTGATGCTTTCCCAGGTGCAACCGTGTTTACCGCGCTAAATGGGCCAAAGGGAATTGAACTGGCCATTGCCAACAATCCGGATGTAATTTTGCTGGATGTAATCATGCCTGGCATGGATGGCTTCGAAGTTTGCTTACTGCATTAAAGGGCGACCGCGAAAACCGCATTAAAGCGCTTGAAGTTGGCGCCGAAGGCTTTCTTTCCAAGCCGATAGACGAAACGGAACTTATTGCACAAATCAGGGCAATGGTTAAAATTAAGGCTGCCAACGAACAAAAACGCAACGAAAAAGAATTGTTGAAAACTCTCGTTGCCGAACGAACCATAGAGCTTGAAAATAGTCAGGCACAATTAAAAGGTATATTTGAAAACCTTCAGGATGCCTATTTCCAGGCTGATTTAACGGGTAAGTTTACCATTGTAAGTCCTTCTGCAATAAAAATGTACGGCTTCGATTCTATTGATGAATTAATTGGTCGGCCCGCCGAAACACTCTACTTCAATCTTCAGGATAGAAACTCCATGCTTTCGGCGCTGCGTTCTGCCGGACGTATTGAAGATTTCGTTTGTCAGGCTAAGAAAAGGGACGACTCGCCCTTCTGGGTTTCAATGAATGTTCAGCTAATATACGGTAGTGATGGTCAGATTATAGGTACTGAAGGAGTGGTGCGTGATATTAGCGAACGTATAAAAACGGAAAGGGCGCTTAAAGAAAGCGAAGAGCGATTTCAGTTATTGTTTAATCAAGCCCCATTGGGTTATCAGTCGCTGGATATTGATGGATATTTTATTGAAGTGAACCAGCAGTGGCTCGATACGCTTGGTTTTACCCGAGAGGAAGTCATCGGAAAATGGTTTGGCGACTTTCTAACTTCGGAATACCAGGAAGGTTTCCGTAAGCGGTTCCCGCAGTTTAAAGCACAGGGTTATATCCACAGCGAATTTGAAATGGTTCATAAGAATGGCAACAAATTATTTATTGCCTTCGAAGGAAAGATTGGATATAATATTGACGGAGGTTTTAAACAGACCCATTGCATTTTGCAGGATATTACGAAGAGAAAACTGGCTGAGGATGCATTAACCGAGAGCGAAGAAAAATACAGCACATTATTTAAAAATTCGCCTGACTCCTATCTGATCATTTCGGATGGCGTTTTCGTGGATTGCAACAATGCTACAGAAATGATGTTGCGTGGCGACCGCACTCAGATCATTAAACAGACTCCTGATGCCATTTCTCCTGAATTTCAGCCCGATGGAAGGAAATCTTCAGAGTCGGCTGCAGAGAAAATTGCCTGGACTCTTGAGCATGGAAAGAATACGTTTGAATGGATGCATCGAAGGTTTGATGGTACCGATTTATATGTCGAGGTTTCATTAGCGCCGATGATGTTAAAGGGTAAAAACACCTTGTTTACCACCTGGCGCGACATTAGAAAGCCGCTGATGCCATTTTTATTGCAGAAATTGAAAGTGGGATAATTGTAGATGCAAATGAAGCAGCTACCAAGTTAATGAATAAGAGCCGAACTCAGCTAATCGGGATTCATCAGACTGAACTGCATCCTCCGGTTATTAAGGATTTCGCTGTAGATACCTTCTTAAAACACAAAGAGCTTATCAAGAAAAAGGTAAACTCATACGCCATTGAGAATGTCGTGCTTCGTGTTGATGGAACAGAAGTTCCGGTAGAAATACTGGCGGCTGAAGTTAATTATCATGGAAAACCTTGTATAATGGGTACATTCCGCGACATCACCGAACGAAAAAAGGCAGAAGAAGCCATAAAAAGCAGTGAGGCAAAATACCGGTATATGTTTCAGCATAATCCGCAACCCATGTGGATTTACGATCACGACACACTGGAAATTCTGGAAGTAAATGAAACATCGACCCAAATCTATGGTTATTCGAGAGAAGAATTTTTATCGATGACTATCAAAGATATTCGTCCGGCAGAAGATATTCCTATGATGCTCAAAGATGTTGAAGAATCAAGACTGGAAGAAAATTCGCATGGCGAAGGGCGTCATTTGAAGAAAAACGGCGAAATAATGAATGTAGAGATCAGTGCATCTTCGATTGTATTCAACGGACGAAATGCCAGACACGTTTTAATTAAAGACATTACTGAACGCAAGCGTGCAGAACTGGCGCTATGGGAAAGTCAAATCAATTTTAAAGCGCTTTTTGAAAAAGGGCCGATTGGGGTGGCCTATCACCGGATGATTTACGATGAATTTGGAAAACCTGTTAACTACTTATTTTTGGATGCCAACCAAAGTTACCAGAAACTTACCGGCGTTAACCCGATAGGCAAACTTGTAACCGAAGCATTCCCTGGAATTGAGAACGATCCGTTTGACTGGATTGGCACCTTTGGCGAAGTGGCCAAAACAGGGAAAGAAATCAGGTTTCAGGAATATCTGCAAACAAACAATCGCTGGTACGATTGTGTTGGATATCAATATAAACCCGATCATTTTGTAGCCGCATTCTTCGAGATTACCGAAAAAAGGATGGCCGAGATGGCATTGCTGGAAAGTAATGAACTCAATAATACTTTACTGAAGACCATTCCATTTGGCATGGATATCGTTGATGAACAGGGCAATATTCTGTTTCAGAGCGAGAATATGGAAAATGTATTCTCCAAGGCAGCAATTGGCTGTAAATGCTGGGAATTGTACCGCGACGATAAAATACAGTGTTCCGATTGTCCTTTGCTTTCAGGAATCGAAATAGGAAAAACTTCTACTTACGAGACCTCTAGAGTTTTGGGAGGCCGAATTTTCCATATCAACCATACCGGGATGATGTTTCAGGGGAAAAAAGCCATGCTCGAAATTTTTCAGGACATCACAGAAAGCAAGGAGGCAGAATTGGCTCTTAAAGAAAGCGAAGAAAGATATCGCAGGTTTATATCACAGGTTTCGGAAGGAGTTTATCGTTTTGAATCGGATGAGCCAATGGATATAAGTTTACCGATTGAAGAGCAGATTGATTTTATGTACGACCATCTCACAATTGCCGAATGTAACGATGCGTTCCTGAAAATGTACGGGATTACCAGCCAAGAAGAAATGATCGGGAAAACGTTTATTGATCTACACGGTGGAAGAGATAACGAGCGTAACAGGGATGTTCAGCGCGAATTTGTCGAAAACAACTATCATCTTCAAGAAACTGTAACCGAAGAGCTGAATGCCAAGGGGCAAAAAATGTATATAAGCAATACGTCCATAGGTATTCTCGAAAACAACAAGTTGATCAGGGTTTGGGGTACACAATCTGATATTTCTTCTAGGATCCGTGCTGATCAGGTTCAGCAGGTACTTTACTCCATTTCGAATGCAGCACTTTCATCGATCGATTTGTCGGAACTGATTAAATTTATCAGCCAGGAAATAGGAAAGTTACTCGATTCAACCAACTTTTATATTGCTTTTTACAATGAAGAAACAGACATGCTTTCGACGCTTTACGAGCGCGATGAGAAAGATGTGTTTGATAGCTGGCCAGCCAAAAAATCAATAACCGGCTATGTAATCAGGCATCAAAAGTCGATGCGGATAACTTACGATGATGTACAAAAGCTTTGCGATACTGGTGAAATTGAAATTTTTGGAACACTCTCGAAAGTGTGGCTTGGCGTTCCGCTCGCCACGAGCAAAAAAGTGATTGGAGCACTGGTTGTTCAAAGTTACGACGATCCGGAAGCATATACCGAAAAGGACAAACAGATGCTCGAATTTATTTCACATCAGATCAGCATATCGATCGAACGAAAAAAGGCCGAACAGGAATTAAATGAAGCACTTGTAAAAGCTCAGGAATCGGATCACTTAAAATCGGCCTTTCTGGCTAACATGAGCCATGAGATTCGTACTCCGTTAAACAGCATTATCGGGTTTTCTGAATTAATGACTGATCCTGATTTTGATGAAAGCCAGCAATATGATTTTGCAAAAATGATTAATGCCAGCGGAACCAATCTGCTTGCTATTATCAATGACATTATGGATATCTCGAAGATTGAAACCGGCCAGGTTCAGGTAAAAATAGCTAATTTTTCGGTTGACCATTTAATTGCTGACATCCAAAAAGAATACTCATTTAGTGCATCGATAAAAGGAGTTGAATTAATTCTTGACCCGATGAATCCTGAAGATGAAACAGTGCTTGGCAGCGATGAAAATAAAATAAGACAAGTTCTGGTTAATTTAGTAGGTAATGCCATAAAATTTACAAAAGACGGGCTCGTCGGGATTGGAGTCCGACATACCCAAGAATTTGTTCAGTTTCACGTTAGAGACACGGGAATTGGAATACCAAAAGAATATCATCACCAGATTTTTGAACGTTTTCGCCAGGTGGAATCAGCCGATTCCAGACGATACGGTGGTAATGGTTTAGGGTTAGCTATATCCAAAAGTTTGGTAGAATTGCTCGGCGGAAAAATCTGGATGGAGTCGGAACAAGGAAAAGGGTCAACTTTTTATTTTACGATACCAATTCATTGAACGATCTTATATTTAAGGAAAATTGAACTCCATCGCAGGACAAACTGTATAACGCGAGTAAGCAATAATAATATGGTAACAATAGTAGCAATTGACGACAATAAAGATAATCTGATCAGCTTGAAAGCCATTCTTCAGGATGCTTTTCCGGATTCGATTTTTTTTTCTGCCCTAAATGGTCGAATTGGAATTGAGCTCGCAATTAAACACGATCCGGATGTCATTCTTCTGGATATTGTTATGCCCGAAATGGATGGTTTTGAAGTTTGCCAGATACTGAAGAAAAATGAACGCACACGGGATATTCCGGTGGTTTTTCTGACAGCGAAAACCGGAAGCACAGAAAGCCGTATTAAGGCGCTCGAAGTTGGCGCTGAGGCTTTTCTGTCAAAGCCAATCGACGAAATTGAACTGACAGCCCAGATAAAGGCGATGGTCAAGATTAAATTGGCCTATCAGCAAAAACGCAACGAAAAGGAACAATTGGGAAAACTTGTTGCCGAGCGTACCCGTGAGTTGGAAGAAAGTCAGGCCGAAACACTCCAATTGCTCGAAGAACTCAAAGCAGAGAATGAATCACGAAAAGCAATTGAAGTGGCTTTAAGGGAAAGCGAAGGTAAATTTTTTAATTTGCTAAATTCTACTGCAGAAGCAATTTATGGCATCGATTTAAATGGAAACTGTACCTTCTGTAACAATTCTTTTCTTGAACAAATGGGGTACCAGAGTTCCGACGAATTGCTCGGCAAAAACATGCATAATCAGATTCATTCTAAACGTGCTGATGGAAGTCATCTGGATGAGAAAGATTGCCACATTTTCAGAGCATTTCAAAATGGAGAAAATGCACATATTGATGATGAAGTTCTTTGGCGTGCTGATGGCACCTGTTTCCACGCCGAATATTGGTCATATACTCAGCATCGCAACGGTGAGATTATTGGAGCTGTAGTTACGTTCTTCGATATTACTGAACGAAAAGAGGCCGAACTAGCCCTTAAAGAAAGCGAACAGCGCTACCGATTGGTTTTTGATAACAATCTCGATGCATTTATTATTACAAATCCTGATCAACATATACAAAGTGTGAATCCTGCTGCTTGTGAAATGTTTGGGCGGACAAAGGAGGAAATTTTTCAGCTTGGGCGCAACAGCATTATTGATTTTTCAGATCCCCGAATTACTAAGTTTCCCATAGAATTATCCTCAACTATATTCACCGATTTTAAAGGTAATCTGCGGACCAGTATTCTCATTCGTGATATTACTGAACGAAAACAAGCAGAAGAAACACTTCGCGAAACCAAGGAATATCTCGAAAATCTGCTGGATTATGCTAATGCTCCGATTATCGTTTGGGACAGCAAATTCAGAATAACACAGTTCAATAAGGCATTCGAACGCTTGTCGGGGCGATTTGTTTCTGAAGTGTTAGGCAAATCTGTAGAAATACTTTTTCCGGCCAATACACGCAATCAATCTGTTGAATACATCAAAAAAGCAAGTACAGGAGAACGTTGGGAGGTGGTTGAAATTGAAATTCAGGATATAAATGGGAATGTGCACACTTTGCTCTGGAACTCGGCGGCAATTTATTCGCCGGATGGGAATACGGTTTTAGCAACCATTGCACAGGGACAGGACATCACTGAACGCAAACATACTGAAGAAAAATTAATCGAAGAACAACTCTTCAATTATGCAATAATCGAAAATCTGCCTGGCATCTTTTATCTATACACCTATCCTGATCTTAAGATTATTAGATGGAATAAAAATCATGAAACGATGTTAGATCTTACCGCCCAGGAACTTAAGCTTAAGTTGTCAGAACCTTGGGAACGGACAGAAGTAAAAGATCATATTATTTCAACAATGCATGAGGTTGCAAAAAACGGATACGGTCAAACGGAGTTGTCATTTTATAAAAAAGATGGAAGTGAAATACCGTTTATTCTTACCGGTGTAAGACTTGATATAAAGGATCAAACCTTCATAATGGGCTTTGGAATTGATATTACCGACCGCAAGAAGGCAGAAGAATTACTAAAAGAAAATGAAGCCCGTTTGAGCGAACTTGTTGCTACCAAAGACAAGTTTTTTTCTATCATTTCTCATGATCTGAAAAGTCCGTTTAACAGCATTTTAGGATTAAGCAATTTGCTCGTTGAGCAGATTCAGGAGAAAAACTATGATGGAATTGAAGAGTATGCCTCAATTATTCAGAACTCCTCACAAAGGGCGATGGAGTTATTGACGAACCTATTGGATTGGTCGCGTTCGCAAACCGGTCGTATAGAATTCTCACCTGAATATGTAGAGATGGTTAATTTGATTAATGAAGTTACTGATTTATTAAACGAAGCAGCCCTGCAAAAATCGATTGGAATAGTAAAAGAACTGCCCCGAAATATTCTTTCTTTTGCCGATAAAGCTATGATTAGTACTATTTTAAGAAACCTGATTTCGAATTCCATTAAATTTACGCAGCCTGGTGGCCAGCTTGTAATTTCGGCCGTGAGAAAGAAGGACGAATTGATTATAAATGTTGCAGATAATGGGGTAGGGATAAAAAAAGAAGTACTCGGGAAATTATTCCAGATTGCCGAAAACCAAACTACTCTCGGAACACGCAATGAAAAAGGTACCGGTTTGGGATTGATTCTCTGTAAAGAATTTGTGGAAAAGCACGGAGGTAGAATCTGGGTCGAAAGTACTCCGGGAGTAGGTAGTAAATTTAGTTTTTCGATACCAAATATTTGATTTTAGTTTATATAAAACCTCATTGTTTTAATTGCTTTTGGTTGTTGTTTAGAGCAAAATCCATCTTATTCTTCCACAATTTTATTCACCCACCAGCATGGGTAGAACTACTATTTTCTAATTTAATTATAAAATATATTTGAAAAGCATTGAAAATGAGGAATTTTATTTGTATATTTCTACTCATTTTAGAATTGCGATTCTGTAGATCATAATCAATTTGATTTTGTGCTGAACTATTTTTAGTGGTACCGATGTGTGTATCATGTAAGTTTGTTTAGTTCTGCGATTCCAAAAAATGGAAAAAGAGAAAAGGGGAAAATGACCGTAATTTAGGGAGTTAAAGCTTTGACAAATTAGTCAAATGGGAAAAGATATGGGTATTGGTGAAAAGTGATTTTGTGAAAATATTAACTGATAGAATTATTTTTTGATGGAGAAAAAGGGAACCCAGAGTCTAAATAAAGGCAACTTTAAATGGATTGTGGGAATTGTCGCTGTTCTGTTTTTATTAAATATGGCGGGGGGTTGGTATTTGTTTAAGCAGACCGACAAAATGATGAGAAATGAATTGCTAACTAAAGCTCTTCAGTTAGCAAATACCATAAATACATCTGAAATAGATAATTTTACCGGAACAGAAACCGATCTGAATTCGGCTGACTATCTAAAACTCAAGGAGGAGTTATCTAACGCTCTTAGAACAACACCAAAAATCCAATATGTTTATTTGTTTAGTCGTAATCCCCAAAAAAAAGTTTTTTTTCTACTTGATATTGGAGATCGCGAAACTGCTTTGCCTGGTCAAATATTTAAGGAGGCAAGCCCCGAATTGGTTAACCTTTTCGATTCACAGCAGGCTTTCGTTGAAGGACCATTGAGCGATGATTGGGCTACCTGGATTTCTGCTTTGGTTCCGGTTAATGATTCTACCGGAAAACTGATAGCAGTATTGGGTATTGATAATGATGCAAGTAACTGGAGATGGGATGTAGCCTATCGGGCAGGCCTTCCATTTGGCTTTATGCTTATTCTTATCATTTTCCTGACTTTATTTTATCTGCTACGCCGTATTGGCTCTCCACGTCCGGCTCCTAATAATGGAGCGCGTTTGCAGCGAGTTGAAATTGCCTTAAAATCCGGAAACTGGGAATTATTTCCTGATACAATGGCGCTAAATATCTCATTTGGTTGTAAAAAGCTTTTAGAAATTAATCAGGAAAAGTTGGAGTATAAATTATTCAGGAGCCTTATTCTTCCGGAATACCATCAATTGTTTGATGCTGCGCTAAAGGCTCTTATTGAATTTGATGCTCCATATGATATATATTTTAAGATAAAAATACCTCAATCTAAAACGCTCAAAGAAATTCACTCTATCGCGATCTTTAACAAAAAGCATCGAATCGTTTTGGGTATTTTTCAGGACATCACCGAACTAAGACAAACAAAAAAAGTACCGGCGAAGAGTGAAGAACGCTTTCGGAGCATATTCGAGAGTGTTTCTATTGGGCTTTATCGTACTACTCCTGAAGGTCGGATACTGATGGCAAACCCAACTCTAATTAGTCTGCTTGGCTACAATTCATTTGAAGATTTAATTCAGCGCAATTTAGAGGTAGAGGGATTTGAGGAATCCAATACCCGCAAAGTTTTTCGACACCTAATTGAAACTAACGGCGAAATAAATGGTTTCGAGTCGGCATGGAAAAGGAAGGATAATTCATTAGTTTTTGTGCGCGAAAGCGCCAAGGTGATTCGCGATGAATCGGGAGTTATTTTGTATTACGAAGGTATGATTGAAGACCTTACTGCACACAGGCAGACCGAAGAAGCTTTAAGGAAAAGCATGGAGGAAAATCGGGTAATGATTGACGCCAATCCGGATATACTTTTTAAGATAAACAATCAAGGTGTAATTCTCAATTATCATGCACCTCTAGGCACCAAACTATACGCTCCTCCGGAAGCTTTTTTGGGAAAGAAAATAGCCGAAGTTATACCGTACGATATTGCTCAAAAGATAATGGAAACAATAGAAGTTGCATTTCAGTCGAAACAAATGGCCGTGATGGAATATGAACTGAGTAAAGATGGGAAACATGGTTATTTCGAAAACCGTATAATTCCAATCGGGAACGATGAGTTGCTTTCTTTTGTGCGCGATATATCAGATAAGAAGAAGGCCGAAGAGGAGTTAAGATATAATTATTCATTGCTTCGAATAGCTGGCGAAACGGCAAAGTTTGGAGGCTGGAGTTTAAATTTGGAGGGCAACAAAGTAATTTGGTCTGATGAAGTTGCAAACATTTATGGAAAACCCAAAGGTTATGTTCCGACCTTTGACGAAGCGATATCTTTTTATGCACCAAATTGCAGGAATAGAATTTTAAAAGTGATGGCTGGTTGTGCTGAGCAAGGAATTCCATTTAATGAAGAGCTGGAGATTATTAATTCGGCAGGTAATCGCATTTGGGTTCGATCTACCGGTGAAGCTCATCGCGATGAACATGGAACGATTGTTAAAGTACATGGATCTTTTCAAAATATAACAGAGAGCAAGCGCGCCGAAGAATCGTTAAAGAAAAATGAAGAGAAATTTAGAATTCTGAATGTTAGTACCGCAGAAATGCTTTTACAACCCAATCTCGAAAGTTTATATCAATACATCGCCTCAAGTTTATATAAACGCCTATCCGATACCATCGTTTTTTATAATTCTATTGCTGATGAAAGTGATGAAACAAAATTGGAAACGATTGTTGGAGTCAATAATGTGCTGTTTAATAAGGTGTTATATGTGGTTGGCTTTAATCCAATTGGGAAGAAATATAAGATAGAACCACACTATTATGAGACGATTGAATCAGGTAAAATTGTAGAGTTTGAAAGTGGATTATACAATTTTGTTGGTGGCATACTGCCAGAAATTGTTGCCCAAACGATCGAAAAAATTATAGGAATTCATAAAATATACACCATCGGTATCTGGAAAGATAAGAAATTGTTAGCCGCCATCCATTTAATGACTTTCAATAAAAAATCGATTGAAGACACCAGTTTTATCGAGGCGTTTGTTGGTCAGGCGGCAATAGTCATCCAAAAAATGATGGCTGAACGAAACCTGAAGGAAAGTGAATGCCAACTAAAAGAACTCAATGCCACCAAAGATAAATTTTTCTCAATTATTGCTCACGATCTGAAAAGCCCATTCAATAGCATCATCGGATTCAGTAATATTCTGGCCACGCAGATTGCTGAAAGAGACTATGACGGGATTGAAAAATATGCTGGAATAATCCAAAATTCCTCCTATCAGGCAATGGATTTATTAACGAATTTGCTGGAATGGTCGCGTTCACAAACTGGAAAGATGGAGTTTTATCCAACCTATATTGAAATCGGTCCGCTAATAAATAAAGCAATCGAATTATTTAGTGATTCAGCAGAGCAAAAATCGGTAGCTGTTTATACCAAATTTCCATCAAATACGATTGCTTTTACCGACAAGGCATTAGTTGATACAGTATTGAGAAATCTCATTTCCAATGCAATTAAATTCACAAATCCGGAAGGAAATATTGTTGTAGCTGCTGAACAAAGCCAGGATGAGTGGATAGTTAGTGTGAGCGATAGTGGTGTTGGAATGCAGGAAGATGCGATAAAAAAGTTATTCCGGATTGATAATAACTACTCAACTTTAGGCACACAAAATGAAAAAGGAACCGGTTTAGGGTTGATTTTGTGTAAGGAATTTGTAGAAAAACAAGGAGGTAAAATTTGGGTTGAAAGTATTCCGGGGAAAGGCAGCAAATTCTATTTTTCTATTCCTAACAATTGAGCTGTTGAGGTAAACAAAAATCCCCATTGCTTTTTGAAGCGATGGGGATTTTTTTATGATGAATGTTGCTTGTTTATTTATCAAACAATTTGCTCCAGTTTTTAGGCTGACGGTTTTTCCATGTTCCTTTGTGGAAGACGTAACTAACAATCAACGGAAGTAC
>JFJP01043240.1_pt1 | contig 13329 bp, 9 predicted proteins | sample 431651 | NCBI WGS metagenome assembly JFJP01 (sample SAMN02602958, study PRJNA72255) | Microbial mat metagenome, whole genome shotgun sequencing project. | biome: fresh water; feature: sink hole; material: water; isolation source: purple microbial (photo- and chemosynthetic) mats found in...
GCCTGCCCGAATTTAAAAACTTAACCAATATGGTCTTTATGGGAATGGGTGAGCCATTGGATAATACTAATGAACTTCTTAAATCTCTGGATATACTGACCAACGAGTGGGGCTACGGATGGAGCCCGACCAGGATTACTGTAAGTACAGTGGGTTTGGTATCAGGAATAAAAGAGTTCCTTGAGAAAAGCAGGTGCCATCTTGCAGTAAGTCTCCACTCCCCTTTCGATGAGGAGAGAAGAAAACTTATGCCAATTCAGTCAACTAACACTGTTGAAGAGGTACTTGATATAATCAGGAATTTTGAGATTAACAGTCAGAGAAGGATCTCATTTGAATACATACTGTTTAAGGGATTAAACGACACCCCCCGGCATATCAAGGAGCTTGCAAGGATTCTCAACGGAATAAAATGCAGGATTAACATCATTCGTTTCCATCAGATCCCCGGGGCGGAATTCCAGAGTCCTGACCTTGGTACAACAATTAATTTCAAGGAAGCTCTTAACGCCAAAGGTATATTAACTACAATAAGGGCCAGCAGAGGTGTTGATATTCAGGCAGCCTGCGGATTATTGTCAACACTTGAGCAAAATAAACCGGAATAGAAATGTTGAAGTATTTTTTAACCCTCACTTTCTTATTACATGGTCTCTGCTCCTTCCCGCAGAGGAACGCTTTCAATAATCTGCTGTCCGATTCATCAATGCTACATGCTTCAATATCATTATATATCGCTGATTCAGACACCGAAGAGCCGGTACTTGAGTATAATGAAGAAAAAAGTCTGACACCGGCCTCTGTAATGAAACTTATTACAACAGCAGTTGCAATTGAATTACTGGGACCACAATATACATTCAAAACAGCAATAGGTTATACCGGAGTTTTAAATAAGAGAACCGGAAAACTTAAAGGGGATATTGTGATTAAGGGAGGAGGAGATCCCTGTCTGGGATCACCCTACTTCACAGATCATTACAAAGATTTTATTGACCAATGGGTAGCTGAAATTAAGAGACTTGGAATAAAAAAGATTGAAGGAAGAGTTATTACAAATGATTCTTATTATGATTTTCAACCTGTCCCACCAAAATGGCTCTGGGAAGATGCAGGGAATTATTACGGCGCAGGAGCATATGGACTATCTGTTTATGATAACACCTATGAAATCCGTTTTATGTCAGGTACAGACTCACAACTTATTGTAAAAGAGATTATACCGGATGAATGCCAGACAGAATTTGCAAACTGGCTCAAAGCTGCCGGAACAGTTGATGAAGGGTACGTTTTTGCCGCCCCTTACAGTACGAATGGCTGGCTGGCAGGAACCATACCTGAAAACCTTGATGATTTTGTTCTAAAAGCATCGGTTGCTGATCCTCCCAGACTGATCGCAAAAATGACTGACAGAAGACTTAAATCAGCGGGTATAGATGTTACGGAGGAGCCCACAACTTTCAGATTAGAGCAAATAACTACCGGAGAGAAAATGGTGCAAATTGCAGAGGTCACTTCTCCCCCACTGTCAGCTATTATTGATGTACTGAACCATGAAAGTGTTAACCTTTATGCAGAACACCTGGTTAAAGAACTTGGCCAGAAGTATTCAGGAAAAGGCTCTACCGGGGCAGGAGTTCAAATTATGAAAGAATTCATGACTAATTCCGGAGTAGGAACTGAAGGCATGTTTATTGAAGATGGAAGTGGTTTATCTCCTGTGAACTCTATTAACGCCAAAGGATTAGCCGGAGTACTGTATTTTATGAAAAAAAATGGAAAGTACTTTCCCGACTACCTAAACTCTTTACCTGACGCTGGGAAGAATGGCACTCTTAAATACTACTTCAGGGATCCGGTATTCGATTCCAGATTAAAAGCTAAAAGTGGTTCAATGACCAGGGTGAGAAGCTATGCCGGGTACTTTACCACAATGTCGGGGAAACAGATGATTTTCAGCATAATAATAAATAATTACACAGGAACATCCCGGCACTTGATTACAGGAATTGAAGAAATAATAAAAGAAACAATACTGAATAAATGAATAATAAGCTAGCTGTCAGGAGCTGCAAAGAATACAATCTTCATGATGTTTATGATTGCATCTCTGAAATATATATAACAACAGATGGTCCAGACATTAAAGGAAAGAGGGTTCTTGTTAAACCCAACATCCTTACTGATGATGATCCTGCAAGATGTATCAGTACTCATCCGGTTGTAGTTGAAGCTATGATTCGGTTTCTTCAATCAAACGGGGCTTCATTAGTAATGGTTGGCGACTCGCCGGCTGTTCATACCCAGAGATTTAAGGGTGATAAATCAGGAATATCCAAAGTGTGTGAAACAACCGGTGCCATCTGGGTAGATTTCACAATAAACCCTGTTGAGAAAAAACTTAAAAAACAAAAAATTAAAATTGCCTCTGTTGCAGATGAGGTTGATCTGATCATCTCCCTTCCAAAATTTAAAAATCATGAGCTGGTATATTTCACCGGGGCAATAAAAAACACACTGGGACTGGTACCCGGATTCAGCAAAGCGAAACAACATGCCCTGCATCAGGACAGGAATGATTTTGGGGAGTTCCTTGTAGATCTGAATGAGATCATCACTCCTGATTATTTTCTCATGGACGGAATCATGGGAATGGAAGGACCTGGTCCGGGCCGGGGATTCCCAACTGAAGTTGGACTGTTACTGGGATCCACAAATCCTCTTGCTCTGGATATGATTGCCAGTCGTGTAGCAGGTTATGATCCTATTGTTATCCCAACAAACAGGACTGCTCTTTTCAGAAAAACATGGCTCCAATCAGAGGAAGATATAGTCTACGATGGTCCTGAGATAAGTACGATTATAAAGGAAGGTTTTCTTAAAGTACCTATCTCACATATTAACAATATTGCTTTTAAGTTTGTGATGCACAGGATAAGGTTCCTCAGAAAATTTGAGAGGAGACCTGTATTTATTCATGACAAATGTACCGGTTGCCAGAAGTGCGTGAATATCTGTCCGGTAAAGGCAATCAAACCTCTGGCATCAAATAAAAAACATATTCTGCTCACAGACAGCAAATGCATCAGATGCTTCTGCTGCAGCGAAGTCTGTAATGATAATGCTGTAGAGATCAGAAGAAAAGTTTTCGGTGTGTAGCAAGTTTCTTTTTAACCGCAGAGTACGCTAAGCAGTCGCAAAGCGCGCTAAGCAAAATGCAGTAGATTAATACTTTGCGTTCTTGGCGAAGAATCTTTGCGAACTTTGCGGTTTGGATTTCAAAAACTAATAATCAAGAAGATCTATCAGGTAAATCAGGGAAGCGATGGCAGCGCTACCCATTTGCAATTCGCGGATATTAACCTGCTCAAAGGTGTCATTGGCGGAATGGTGGTATGCAAAATACCGCTGTGTGTCAGGCATATAACCAATCTGTAGTGCACCAAGTTCCTTTAGTGGTCCGATATCAGAACCACCGCCTCCTTTATCAAAATCGCGTATATTATAAGGTATAAAGTATTTCGAAAGAGACTGCAGTTTCTCAAGTTTCAAGCCATCTGTATCAAATCCAAATCCGCGAGGACTCATAACACCACGATCTGACTCGAGGGCTGCATAATGATTTTCCCCCTTGCGCCTGGCTTCTTCTGCATATTTTCTTCCTCCGGTTCCTGACATCTCCTCATTCATGAACATTACTGCCCTTATTGTTCGTTTTGGTTTGATAACAAGCTTCTTAAAAATTCTGATCATCTCAATTGCCTGCACACACCCTCCGGCATCATCATGTGCACCTTCCGTAATATCCCATGAATCAAGATGGCCGCCAACTGTAATGAAGTCATTTGGATACTGTGTTCCTCTGATTTCACCAATAACATTATAAGACCATGTATCCGGATTGTTTTTACAGGTGGAGATCAGGCTTACTTTCAGTGAAGGATCAGATCTGAGCCAGTTGCTTAAGAGATCCGCTCCTTTTGTTGAGACTGATACTGCCGGTATTTTAGTTACTCCTTCCTCATATCTTAAAACTCCGGTATGCGGGTAATCATCAAGGGACTGGGTTGCCGAACGGACAATAACAGCAATTGCTCCATATTTTGAAGCTTCAGAAGCTCCCTGAGTGCGCTGATTAACAGCTCCACCATAACCTGAAAATGAATTGATCAGCTTGTTGTCGACAGGCCTGTTAAAAAATACTATCTTTCCTTCAATCCTGTTTCTTCCCAGGACTTTTAATTCTTCAAAATCATGAACCTCAATAATTTCTGATGTTACCCCTTTGGCAGAAGTGCCAACTGAAAGTCCAAGGGCAGCTATCGGGAGTATTTTTTTACCATTAACCTTTGACGATACAGTGCATTTCTCCATTCCCCGTTCCCAGGAAGGTACAGATACCTTCTGCAACCACACTGAATCGGCTCCTGCTTCAATAAGAGCCTGCCTCGTAAATTCAACCGCTTTTTCAGCAGCCGGAGAACCATTAATCCTGCCCCCTGTTTTCTTACTGAGGTATTCAAGATTACTATAAGCAGTATTATCGGATAATGCCTCGTCAAATATTAAACGAATAGTCTTATCAGTATCCTGACTTCTTACAGTAAATGAAGTCAGGATAAGAATCAGAGCCAAAATATGTTTCTGCACTTTAAAGATCTTAAACGTCAATCCTGGCGTATTTTGCATGAGTTTCGATGAACTCTCTCCGCGGAGGAACCTCATCACCCATCAGCATTGAGAAGATATGATCTGCTTCAGCTGCGCTCTCTATTGTTACCTGTCTGAGTGTTCTGGTCTCCGGATTCATTGTTGTTGACCATAATTGTTCAGCGTTCATTTCACCAAGACCTTTGTATCGCTGAATACCAACTGATGATTCTTTTCCCTGTCCCATTTCCTGAACAGCTGCTTCACGCTCTTCTTCTGTCCAGCAATAACGCTCTGACTTACCTTTTTTAACAAGATAGAGAGGAGGTGTTGCTATATAGATATTTCCGCCTTTGATAAGATCCATCATATACCTGAAGAAGAAAGTCATAATAAGAGTTGTTATATGTGATCCGTCAACATCGGCATCAGTCATTATAATAATCTTATGATAACGCAATCCGCTCAGGTTAAGAGCTTTACTATCTTCTTCTGTTCCAATATTTACACCAAGTGCGGTGAAGATATTCTTGATCTCTTCACTTTCATAAATCCTGTGCTGCATTGCCTTTTCAACGTTCAGGATTTTGCCACGCAAAGGTAGTATTGCCTGAAACTTACGGTCCCGTCCCTGTTTCGCTGTTCCTCCTGCAGAGTCACCCTCGACCAGATAGATCTCACAATGAGAAGGATCTCTGTCGGCACAATCGGCCAGTTTACCTGGAAGACCCGAGCCTGAAAGAACGTTTTTACGTTGTACAAGTTCCCGTGCTTTACGGGCAGCATGACGAGCTGTAGCAGCTAGAATAACCTTCTGGACTATGATCCTTGCATCTTTCGGGTTTTCTTCAAGATAGTTTGAGAGCATTGTGCTTACAGCCTGATCGACAGCACCCATAACTTCCGAGTTCCCAAGTTTTGTTTTTGTCTGGCCCTCAAACTGAGGCTCCTGAACCTTAACAGATATTATAGCTGTAAGTCCTTCGCGGAAATCATCACCGTTGATATCAAATTTCAGTTTTGATGTTGCGCCTGAGTCTTCAGCATATTTCTTAAGTGTTCTGGTAAGTCCTCTTCTGAAACCTGCGAGATGAGTTCCTCCTTCAATTGTATTTATATTATTTACATAAGAATGCACATTTTCCGAGAAGGAGTTATTGTATTGAAGGGCAATCTCAACAGGAATCTCGGTCTTGTCGTAAGTAATATGAATTACTTTCTCAATAAGACGTTCGCGGTTAGCATCGAGGTACTCAACAAATTCTTTAAGTCCATGCTCTGAATGAAATATCTCACTGCGCGGTGAACCTCCATTTCCATCTTCGACCATCTCTCTCATGTCTTTTATTGAGAGGACAATTCCTTTATTAAGAAATGCCAGTTCCCTTAGACGTGCGGCAAGAATCTCAAAGTTGAATTCTGTTGTCTGGAATATTGTACCATCTGGTTTGAAAGTCACGGAAGTACCTGACTTATCAGATTTTCCAATAATATCTACTCCGGTAATCGGTTTCCCTTTTGAATACTCCTGTCTGTATATATTACCCTCCCTCATAATGGTTACCTGGAGAGGATCGGATAATGCGTTCACACATGAAACACCAACACCATGAAGACCACCTGAAACCTTATAAGAATCTTTGTCAAATTTTCCTCCGGCATGCAGAACAGTCATAACAACTTCAAGAGCTGACTTCTTCTCTTTTTCCATTATACCGGTTGGTATACCCCTTCCATCGTCGGTAACAGTAACTGAACCGTTTTCATGAATTATTACATCAATTTTAGTGCAATAGCCGGCAAGAGCTTCATCAATAGAATTATCAACAACCTCATATACAAGATGATGTAACCCTTTAATACCGATATCTCCAATATACATCGCAGGTCTCTTCCTTACAGCTTCAAGTCCTTCAAGCACCTGAATATTATCTGCTGAATAATCTATACTATCCTGCAATTTCTTTTCTTTCTCACTCATTATTACTCTATTATTAAATCAACATATTTTTTTGCGTTGGAGTATCAGAACCAACTAAGTTTTTATAGTTATAATTAACTGATTTTATGTATTTTAATTACATCTGCAAATATACAGATTTAAAACGGTTTTTCTTCAAAATAATTATGAAAATAATCCACAATCTGTGTTAAGAAATTAACAAAAGAAAATTATGCCCCCTGCCCCCTAAAGGGGGTTCAAATACAGCTCCGAATTAGCCCCCCTTCAGGGGGGTTGGGGGGCTACAGGCTATATGTGAACCCAACCATACCCATGAACCTCTGCGACGGGTAGTAGGCCCATTCATAATAGCGGTTGTATGAAATATTGTTAAATCTGGCCCAGAACGACAGGATCTTGGAATACCGGTATTCGGCACTAAGATTAAGGTTTAAGTGAGCCGGGAATTCGAACTGTGTAACCGGGAATATCAGATCAAGGCCAATTACATCGCCATTTACAATAACCTTTCTCTTCCCTTCTGCCGATAATTCCATTCCTGCAATTATTTTATTCCTAAGGTTATACTTCAATCCAACTGAAGCATCCCATGCAGGCTTATTCCAGGCAGAAGCACTTTCAGCCAGTGTATATCTGTAAAAATCACCTCTGGCACCATATGATAATTTATCATTTATTTCTCCCGACATTTCAGCATGCAGATTAAGAATCTCAGCCTCATCAGCGATGGGAGCAAAGTAATTTCCTCTGCCGGAAATAAGAACTGTATCCTCACAAACAATATTTGTATAGAAAAGCATGTCATCAACGAGGGAGTATGATGCTGATACCAAATAGTTTCCTCCCAGGCCTGAATTTCCTTTGAGACCAGCCATTACAATAAGCTTATGGTCTGTATTTGGCAGAGTAAAAAGACTACCATCCCTAAGGAGAAAAGGGTTTTCAGATATAATTTTATAAGGGTCATTCTTTTCCATTCTGCCTGAAAGTCCCGTGAAGAAACTGATATATGAAGGCACAATACTAAATCCAAAATTCATATCGGGATAAATATGAAACTCCGGTGAATCATTCATGTTCCTGTTGAGCAAAGCCTGAAAACCAAGTTTGAAATTCCACTGTTCACTGCTTTTTTTAATGAAAGGGCTTACCGAAGCAAAATACTTAGGTTTGATAAGGAACCGGTCAGAGATTCTGTCAAGATCGTATCCGATGCCTGATCCCACATAAAATTCCTTGTAAGATTTTGCCATTATCCCGCTAAAGCCGGCATTATGCTGGTAAAGGTTTTTACCATTGTAGAAAAAGTTATACCAGAGATCAAAATCTTATAACCAAGCCGGATATCTTTTTTAGCAGGAGAATAATTGATTATGCTTGTATCATAGCCATAGGCATAGCGTGTTTTCTGAGCCAAATCTATTGAACTTTCAAACAGACTCTTTTTAAAGAACTTCCTTCCGAAAAGAGATATTTCATTATCCATATATCCTGCAAAAACCTTTTCCTCATCCTCATTTTGAAGCTTAACCTTCCCGTTTGATGAGAAATGACGACCATAAAAACCCAGTGTCCCTTTCTTAGAACGTTCATTGGTAATACTAATTTCTGCCAGGGGAGAAATATAATTGCCAAGTCCGATATTTACGTAGCTCTTGTAAAGCTTTGTGAGAGGATCGGGCGAAAGTGCAGCAGCTTTCAGTGGGCTAACAGTATATGCCGGCATGAATGGTTGTGAGTTGACATCATAACTGAAGTCGGGTTTTACTTTCATTGTATCATTCATCTCCGGCAGAAAACTTCTCTTTCTCGACTCTGGGAGTGATGGCTTATATGGATTATAAAGAGTGACCTCCCTCTTAATAGTGACCTCCTGTTTCTTTTCCTGAGCCGTAACTGTAAAAACTGAGAAAATTAATAAGGCAGGTATAATCAGGTTTCTTTTTATCATATCGGAACAATTACTTTTCACTTTTCACTAATTAGATGATTAATTTCAGATAGCCGGCTGTTTGGTATCGGTAAGAGTATCGAGCTTCGATCTTACTTCATCCAGTATACCGTCATTATCAATTGTATAATAATCCTTGAGGCTCTGAAGAGTAGCTCTTGCCTGTAGTGTGTCTCCTTTTTTAATGCTTATATCTGAGAGTAGCAGAAAGATCCGTGCCATCCAGAACTGATGCGGAGTATTCTGGTTAATAAACTCTGTTATAACCTTTTCTGCATCAGCAACCTGATCCTTCTTATACAATAGTTCAGCAACCCTGTATTTCGATTCTGCTCCCTCGGCACTTATAACCTCCTTTGAGATTTTCCTGAACTCCTTCAGAGCTTCATCCAGATTATTAAGACTATAATTAGCCTTGGCACTCATGAAAGTAGCTTCCCTGATAAGTTCCTCAGGCACATTTGCAAAACCATTTATCTTTCCGGCTGCTGAAATCGTTTTTTGGGCATCTTCAGCCTCATATGCTGACCTTAGCTGACCCTTGAGTGCAACCAGTACAGTAGCATCAGTGTTGGCAGCTTTTTCAAGTCGTTCATAGAAACCGAGAGAAGAAATATAGTCTTCTTTATCAAAGGATATTGCAGATGCAGCCAACAGAGACTGCTCCATGAACTGACTATTAGGCTCAGAAGCTACTTCAGCATAAAGTTTGAGAGCCTCATCATTATTGCCTGTTGATTTGAGACACTCAGCCAGGTAATACCGGGCATTTTGTCTGAAACTTCCATTCGGGAATTCATTGAGATAACTCTTAAAGACCTCTGTCGCCCTGTCGTATCTAGCTGATATATAAAGGTTTTCTCCAGAAGTATAAAGCATAGAGTCTTTTGCAGCCAGGTTTACATCTCCATAACCATCAAGTGTCTTTACATATGCAAAATACGATTCAACATCATTCATATCACTGTAGGTGTTCTTCAACCCTGTCATAGCATTACGTGCCTCAAGAGTCGATTTGAAATTCTCAACAACCTTTTTATACTGGACTATTGCCTTTTCATTTTCACCAAGGTTATAGTAAAGAAGTCCCAACTGTACGATGGCCCTCGGAACCAGCGGACTTGACGGATAAGTTGTTATCACAGTGTTCAGATCCAACTCTCCCATTTTATAATTCTCTGTAACGATATATGCCCTGCCCCTTTCAAAAATAGAACCGGGGACAAAAGAAGAGTTCGGGTATTTCTGTATCAGCGATGTAAGTATGTCAACCTTACCCTTTTCATTATTCATGAGTCCCAGAGAGAATCCTTTCTGATACATGGCATAATCAGCATCAAGATTTCCGTACTCGATAACCTTGTCATAATAGCTGACGGCCAAAGGATAGTTCATTGTGATGTAATAGCAATCGGCAATCCTGTTTTTTGTATCAGCCAGTACTTCAGGACGAACATTTGTAACACCGCTTTCAAAAGTCTTGAAATGGTTAAGGGCATTTGGATAATCCTGCAAATTAAATAGTGCATAGCCAAGGTTATATCTGACCATGTTATATTCACTTAACAGCATAGAGCCCGGAATACCCATAAACAGTTCATAATCATTCTTTGCCTTATCAAAATGAGCCAGTCTGTACCATGCTTCTCCCCTCCAGTAGATGGTCCTTGCCCTTATCTGCCTGTTATACTTTTCATATCTGAGTGACTTATCGAACATATCAATTGAGGCCTCTATCTCAAGGTTTTTGAATAATTCCAGTCCTCTGAAGAATGCCACTCTCTGATAAGCTTCTTCAAGGCGGCTATCCTTATTTGGAATTTTATCAAGTGAAGCAAGGGCAGCTTTATAATTCCTGAGTTGCATGTAAGCCCCAATGAGATAATCATATACTTCCTGAATCCTTTCAGAACCCGGATAGAGCTCGATATACTCCTGAAATGATGCAATTGCCTCACCAAAAGGAGAATATGCCAGTTCGTATGTCAGTTTTGCATAGTTAAACAGTGACTCCTCCTTAATCTTCTTATCATAATTCAGTTTTGAAGCCTCTCCAAATGCCAGCTGGGCTCTTCTTTTGTCACCTTTCTGCATATAGCAATCGGCAAGGACATTCCATACATTATGACTCAGAAGATCACTTCTGGCACCAATATCAAGTAAGATTTTAATTGCCTTGTCAATCTCTCCTGTTTTATAATAACTGTAACCAAGCTGGTATTTATCTTCTCGGGCACTCGCCTTTGCTCCTGCTGAATATTTCTCAAGATAAGGTAAGGCTTCTGAATAATTTCCCTTATTGTAATGAGCGTCGCCAATGAATCTGTAAAGCTCAACAACCCTCTCTTTTCCAGGTAAAGGATCTGTACAATATAAAAAGGAACAATTCCTCCAAAAGATTCATCCTCTTTAAGCCGCATGAAACCTTCCATAGCAGTTTGATACATCTTATTCTCATATGCTATCTGTGAGAAATAATATATTGCAGGCGGAGTATACTCAGTATCTATATCCCTGATTTCTGAAAACATCAGAAGAGCCTTCTCCTTATCTCCCTTAATATAAGAAGAGTAGCCATATCTGAAAAAGTATTCTGGTAACTTATCGCTCTCAAGCTGTTGTCTGTTAACTTTTTCATAATAGGCTGAAGCTTTTCTGTAATTTTTGTTCTGATAGAAATAGTCGCCAAGTTCCAGGCGTGCTTCATTAATGCGCGGACTCTCAGGATGAGTTGACAAATAAATTAACATCCTGTACTCAGCATCACTATTGAAAAGCTTTAAAGCGGAAAGAGCACTGTAATATTCAGCTTCACTTTTCTTGATCTGATCTGAGTTATCATCACTTCTTACATATGAATCAAGAAGCCTGATAGCAGCAGGGTATTTCTCCTTGCTGAATAGTTCCATTCCCCTGTTGAATTCGGATCCCATATCCTTTCCGGCAAAGGGGAGCTGGGACTTAACCTCTGTAACAGTGATTGTTAAAAGGAAGAATATTATTAATAAAAACACTGATGAGCGGACTGTCTTTCTGTTCATAACTAATTTTTTTTGGTCTTACATAATCATCATTGTCAAGCAATAATACCATACTTAATACACAATGATCTAACTATAAGCCATATATAACAAATACCCTTTTTTAATAATCAATCGTAAAATTACAACTATTAAACGCCTGCAAACGGCCTTTATTACTCATTTTATTAACATATAAATGTTAATTATCAATTCTTTCCTTATTTTGCAATTTAAATATTCGGGAAATGCAGGAAAATCTACCTCTGGATGTGATTATTGAACTGACAAACTGTACAATCTGGCAGCAGGATCATCTTGTACTTTCAAATGTAAATCTTTCAGTTGGAAAGGGTGAGTTCATATATCTGGTCGGAAGGGTTGGCAGCGGGAAATCAAGTCTGATTAAAACTCTCAATGCACAGATCCCACTCAGGGACGGAACCGGACTTGTTGCAGGTTTTAATCTGTCAAAACTCAAAAGAAGGGAGATCCCTTACCTGAGAAGAAAAATAGGTATAGTATTTCAGGACTTTCAGTTACTGATTGACAGGTCTGTTAATGACAATCTCGAATTCGTTCTGAAAGCAACCGGCTGGAAAAACAAGACTGAAATAGACACACGTATTGGTGAAGTACTTGACAAGGTAGGTCTGGGTCTTAAAGGCTACAAAATGCCTCACCAGCTGTCCGGAGGAGAACAACAACGTGTTGTGATAAGCCGGGCACTTTTAAATGATCCTGATATTATTCTGGCTGATGAACCAACAGGCAATCTTGATCCTGAAACTTCTGAAGGCATCATTAAACTTCTTATGGATATCAGCAAAACAGGCAGGGCAGTTGTTGTTGCAACACATAATTATACACTCCTTAAGAAATTCTCTGCTAAAACGATCAAGTGCGACGATGGCAAACTTACTGAAGTCAGAGAAGACGAGGAGATGGAGCTGCTAATCTGAAAACGGCGTACTGCGTGCACCATAGCTTCAGCTTAGGTGCAATGGCGTAACGGCGTAGAGGCACAACGGCGCAAAGGCTCCAAGCATTTTACTCTGTGTTTCTCCGTGTAATCCGTGTCTCTGTGGTAACTACTATTCTTCCACTATAACAACGTCCCACGGTTTAAGACTAATAATATCACCATTTTTAAGTGAAGCACCCGTAAAGAGATTTGTGCCTCTGGCAGATTTATAAGTCACTGATTGGTCCTTATCTGAATAATTGAGATAATACCTTATAGTCTTACCCTGATCATTTGTGCCAGTTCTCAGGACGATCGGATAAGTGACAGGAGCATCCTTATCAACTAAGCCGAGCTCAAGGGCTTTTGCAGAGACAATTTTCGATTGTATTTCATCTGAAACCAGGCAGCCTTCATATGTAAGTGATCCTTTCCCGAATCTGTTCTCTGTAACTGCCGGGTATTTTTTAAAGAACGGATCATCATAAAGGGCCAGAGGTTTAGCTGTTTCAGGTATAATGAATTCAATCCAATTTTTGGCAGTGTTCTTTTCCTGTCCGACTTTAAACGGATCATCAAGAAGTGATACAGTATTTATGCTAGAGAATTCCTGATAGTAAAAACCGGCGGCTTCTCTCAAAGGGCCCGGAGTTTTCACATGCCTGACAACAGAATTCTCATCTGTAAACCCGCTTTTCACCGACATTATGACGTGACCACCATTCTTTACAAAATCAGAGATCTTTTTAAGCAGCTCATCACTTGCTACATACAAAGGAGG
>JFJP01034230.1_pt1 | contig 13327 bp, 13 predicted proteins | sample 431651 | NCBI WGS metagenome assembly JFJP01 (sample SAMN02602958, study PRJNA72255) | Microbial mat metagenome, whole genome shotgun sequencing project. | biome: fresh water; feature: sink hole; material: water; isolation source: purple microbial (photo- and chemosynthetic) mats found in...
CGTAGATGCGGATCATGAAGTTGACCCAGAACGGGATGATGACCAGGAACAAAAGCAGGGTGTTGTTCTTGGTCCGGGCGATGTAGTAGGCGCACGGCAACGCGATCAAGATGGTGACGACCGTGGCCGCCACCGCCATCAGAAGCGTGTACCAGAGGATGTCGAGGTAGAGGAAACGGCCGTCGGCGGTCTGCCTGAAGATGGCCGCGTAGGCATCGAGGCTGAATTCCCAGCGCACGCCGCCGCCGATGTCGCGGGACAGGAAGCTGTACAGGAAGACCAAGGCCATGGGGATCAAGAAGAACAGGCTGATCCAGAGGGTCAGCGGCAGGGAATACGCGGTTCCGACCCTGCCCTTTGCGCTGTTCATATCAGCTCCACGATGTAGCCGTCGTCGGCGTCCCAGTTGAGGTAGACCGCGTCCGTCCACCGGATGGCGGGCCCCCTCTCCAGGTAGCTTTCGTGCTGCTGGTAGACCTTGAATTGCACCTGTTCGTCGGTCTGGACGTAAAACTGACTCTGGAAACCGGAGTAGATCGATTCAGCCACCTTGCCGCTGAAGACGTTGAAGTCGTCGGGAAGTCCGACGGGCTTCTCCTTCGTGATGTCGATCTTTTCGGGGCGGATGGCGTGGCGGACCCGCTTTCCGATCTCGAAGGGCCGGTCGGAGGTCACCATGATGGGGCCCAGACGGTCGGTATCGATGGTGTAGAAGTTCTTCTCGTGCGCGGTGATGGTTCCGTCGAGGATGTTGGTCTCACCGATGAACCTGGCGACGAACGAGTCGGCCGGCGACTCGTAGATCTCGAAGGGCGTGCCGATCTGTAGCACCTTACCCTCGTTCATCACGGCGATGCGGTCGCTCACCGACAGCGCCTCGCTCTGGTCGTGGGTGACGTAGATGAAGGTGATGCCGATCTCGTCGTGGATCAGATCGAGGTCCATGAGCAGCTTGTGGCGGAGCTTGGCGTCGAGCGCCGAGAGGGGCTCGTCCAGAAGGAGCACCGACGGCTCGTTGATCAAGGCCCGGGCGATGGCGACGCGCTGCTTCTGGCCGCCGGAGAGCGTGACCTTCTCCTTGATTTGGGCAAAGGGAAGCTTTTTGAGGCGCAGGGGGAACGCGATGTTCTCGAAAACCGAAAGGTGCGGGAACAGCGCATAGTTCTGAAAAACCGTGTTCACGTGCCTCTTGTCCGGGGGCAAGGGCAGGACGTTGGTGTCGTCGAGGTACACCGCGCCTTGGGAGGGGTCTTCGAATCCCGCGATGATCCTTAGGAGCGTGGTCTTGCCGCACCCCGAGGGGCCCAGAAGGGAGAAGAACTCGCCTTTCTTGATGGTCAGGCTGACGTTCTTCAAGGCATGGAAATCACCGAACTTCTTGTCCGTGTTTTCGACGCGGACCTCACTACCTTTCATGAGGGAAATGTGAGGCAAAAGGGCCGCACGTGTCAATGAAGCGCAGCGAAATCTTTGTCTGGAAAAAGGCCGTCGAAGGGAGGTCAAATGCCTCGGGAGTCCAACGGCAGCGCCACAGTAGCATTTTCGGCGGTCTGAGACGAGAATGGAGTCCGGAGGCGTCGAAATGAAGAAGGCTGTTTCCTGGCTGGAGCGAGTCGTGGGCACCTCCGAGGCAGAGGGACTCCAGCACCTTGTGATCAACCTGCTGGTTTTCGTGGGGCTTGGCTCCGGCGTGGTCTTCTTCGTGACCGATGCGCTTCTCGCCCTGGACCCGCTTCACTTCCTCTACGACACCGGCATGGTGGCGATGTTCGGCACCCTCTACTGGCAGTCCCGGTTCCGCAAGCGCTACCGGTTGGTCGCCCACCTGGGGACCATCGCCGCGTTGGGCTTCTTCACGGCCAACTTCTTCATCAACGCCGGTATCGTCGGGCCCACGCTCATGGTGATCGTGATGATGCTGGGCTTCACGGCCATCGTCCACCCGCCGCGGGTCGGGCTCGCCTATTTCGCGGTCGGCTGCGTGCTATCGGCGGGCTGCCTGCTCGCCCAGGCCTTTTCTTCTTTTGCCTGAGCATGACGTTTCTAGTCATGCGCTCCGTGATGCGCTTCTTCCAGGAAACCCTCCACCGCTCCTACAGCGCCCAAGCCGCCGTCGCCCAGTCGGAGAAGATGGCCGCCTTGGGCGCCATGCTCGCCAACCTCGGCCACGAGATCAAGAACCCCGTCACCGTCATTGGGTCGGCCCTTTGGTTTTCCGAGCTGTGGTGGCGCGAGTCGTTTCCCAAGACGCAGGAAGTGATGTCGGGTCTCGCACCAGACCAGCTGGCGCCCTTCTGGCTCCTGCTGCGGCAGGGCCGGGAGTCCGGCGCGCGAACCGACGCCGACAACCGCTCCGAGCGCGCCACGCGGGCCCGGTTGCGAAAGGACCTGGAGCAACGAGGGTTCGCGGCCGCCTCCGACTGGTCCGAGGACTTGGTGACGATCAACCTGGACCAGTGGGATCCCCGCTGGGACCCGCTCACCCGGGACGACGGCGGGCGTGCCGGTCTGGAGTATGCCCTGCGCGTCCTGACCCTCGACCGCACGAATCGCAACTCCCACGCCGCCTACGAGAGCCTCCAGACTCTGGTGATGGCCCTGGGATCCTTCGCCCGGTCCGAGAGGCCCGACGAGAGCCCCATACCCTGCCGGGTGGCCGAAGGGCTTCAGACCGTCCTGACCCTCTACGGGGCCGCCCACAAGAACGAGGTCGAGATCATCCGCAATCTCAAGGAGCTACCCCCGGTCAACGCCCGGCCCGAGGAGCTCATCCAGGTTTGGACGAACCTCGTCCAGAACGCCCTTCAGGCCATGGGGGGGCGAGGAACCTTGACCGTGACCACCGAGCGCCAGGATTCCTGGGCCGTCGTCACCATCGCCGATACCGGACCGGGCGTGCCGGCGGAGCTGCGAGAAAAGATCTTCTCGCCGTTCTTCACCACCAAGGAGCGTGGGGTCGGCACCGGACTCGGCCTGGGGATCGTGCAGAAACTCGTCTCTTCCTGCGGGGGCACCGTCCAGGTTTTCGACGCCCCCGGCGGCGGTGCAGCCTTCGAGGTCCGGTTGCCGCTCAGCGACGGAGAGGCGCCGCCGACCTGAGGAGCGGCGGAAGACGCTGTCAGGCCTCGAGGGCTCGCAGCAGGTCGGCGAGCAGGTCGTCGCGGTGTTCGAGCCCCGCCGAAATGCGGACGGTACCCGGGCCGATGCCGACCGCCGAGCGTTCGGCGTCGCTGAGCTTGGAGTGCGTGGTAGAGGCCGGATGGGTGGCGGTGGTGCGGGTGTCACCCAAGTTCGCCGTCAGACTGCACAGTTGCAGGGCGTCGAGGAACCGCTTCCCCGCCTCGAGGCCGCCTTTGAGCTCGAGGGTCAGCAGGCCACCGCCTCGTTTCATCTGCTTCGCCGCCAGGGCGTGCTGGGGGTGGCTGGCCAGCGACGGGTGCTTCACGGAGTCGAGAGCCGCATGGCCTTCGAGACGGTGCGCCAGGAACTCGGCGTTGTCGCAGTGGCGCTCCATGCGCACCGCCAGCGTCTCGAGGCTCTTGGAGAACATCCAGCCGTGGAAGGGCGAAAGTGCGGGGCCCGTCTGCCGGCAGAAATAGCGGATGGGCTCGATGAGCTTGGCCTTGCCCAGGATGACGCCCCCGAGGCCCCGACCTTGGCCGTCGATGAACTTCGTGGCCGAATGGAGCACCAAGTCGGCGCCCCAGGCGGCCGGGGTCTGCAGGTAGGGCGTGGCGAAGCAGTTGTCCACGGCCAGGATCAAACCCCGGCGCTTGCACAGCGCCGAAAGGAACTCGAGGTCGACCAGGTCGAGGCCGGGGTTTGTCGGGGTCTCGACGAAGACCAGCTTCGTCGCCGGCGTGACCAACGATTCCCAGGTGTCGGGCTTGTCCAGGTCGAAGTAGGTGCTGGTGATGCCGAAGCGGGGAAGGATCTGCGTCAGCACCTGGTGGCTGGAGCCGAACAACGAGCGGCACGCCAGAAGGTGGTCGCCGGCGGAAAGGGTGCCGGCGAGGGCGCCGAAGATGGCCGCCATTCCGCTGGCCGTGGCGATGCCGTCTTCGGTGCCTTCCAGCAGGGTCATCTTGTCGACGAACTCGTCGTTCGAGGGGTTGTCGTAGCGGCTGTAGATCATCCCCTCGGCCTCGTTCGAGAAGAGGGCCCGGGCGTGCTCGGCGCTTTCGAACAGGTAGCTCGAGGTGAGGTAGATGGGTACCGAATGCTCGCCGAACGAGGATCGTTCGGCCTGCGTGCGCACGGCGCGGGTCTCGAAATGGTCGGACGGGTAGGGATTGGTCATTCCAACCGCTCCCACGACCAGGTGATCACCGCGGTCTTCTCGAGAGTCTTGGCCACCGAGCAGTACTTCTGCATCGACCAGTCGACGGCGCGCTGGGCGGCCTCGCTAGTGAACCCGCCCTTGAGCTTGTACTTCACGTGGATGGTCTCGAACAGCGAGGGCTCGACGCCCTCCTGCCGCTGGCCGTCGATCTCGACCTGAATGTCGTCGAGAGGTTGCTTCGACTTCTGGAGGATGACCACTACGTCGATGGCCGAACAGCCGCCCAGACCGGCCAGCAGCGTCTCCATCGGTCGGAAGCCCCGGCCGGTGCCCCCGATGGCTGGGCCGGCGTCCATGTTCAGGGTGTTGCCTTCTTCGTTGCGGGCTTGGAGGAAGAAGGGAGCCTCTTGGCGGTTCACGGTGATCTTCATGCCGCTAAAGGTTACGGAGTTTGTCAGGGTTGTCAAGAACCGACTCGGGTCGCGCCCGAGGTGCCGGCCACCCAGCCGGTCGCCCAGCACAGCTGAAGGCTGAAGCCTCCCGAGGGGCGGTTGATGTCGAGCAAGTCGCCCGACACAGCGAGGTTGGACACCTTCTTGCAGGCCATGGTCCGCCAGTCGACCTCGTCGATCGAAAGGCCGCCGGAGCTCACCACCGCGCGGCTCTCGTCCATGAGCCTCTTGAACGTGAAGGGGAGGCCCTTGAGGGTGGCCACGAGCGCCTCCCGCTCGACCCGGGTCACTTGCGCCAGCGCTTTTTCGGGGTCGGCGCCCGAAACGGCCAACACCCGAGGAACGAGGCGAGGGGGAAGCAGACCCGAAAGGGCGTTCTTGAGCTTCTTGCCGGCCTGCGCCGCGAACAGGTCGACCACGTCGCGGTCCAGTTCCCTGGCCTCGCGCTCGGGGAAGAAGTCGACGCACAGCAAGAGCTCTCCCTGCCGGGCGCTCTGGCTGCGCAGTCGCGACAGCTCAGTGGCGAAGTTCAAGACCAGGGGTCCCGAGAGGCCGAAGTGGGTGAACAGCAGCTTGCCCTTGCGGTAGTCGAGGCGGTGGCCCCCCACCTGCGCGGTCAGCCCCGCTTCGGCGAACGCCAGGCCCGCTAGGTCGGCGACCCAAGGTTCCTTCACGGCCACGGGCACCAGGCTTGGCTCGGGGACGCGGACCTTCATCCCCAGTTCGGCCAGCCAGCGGAACCCGTCGCCCGTGGACCCCGTTTCCGGCCTCGAGGTACCGCCGGTGGCCAACAGGTAGCGGCCTCCGACCAACCGTTCGTGCCGCGTCCTCGCGGCCGCGATCCGGCGGTCACCGGCCTCGCCTTCGGTCTCAAGGCCCAGAACCTCGGTTGCCAGGCGCAACTTCACCTGGCCCTGGGCCAGGAATCGTTCGAGGGCCGACAAAACTGAACGTGCCTGGTCGTCGGCGGGAAAGGCCCTCTGGTTGGCCTCGACCTTGGAGGGCATGCCGTGGGCGGCAAACCAGGCGAGGGTCTCGGAGGGCGGAAACTTGCTGAACGGTGAAAGCAGCGCGTGGCGAGCGTCGCCGAAGTGGTCGGCCAGCACGCGGGGGTCGGGTTCGGCGTTGGTGAAGTTGCACCGACCGCCGCCGGAAATCAGCAGTTTCCGGCCTAGCGAGGGGTTTTTCTCGACCAGCAACACCGAGGCGCCCAGCTCGGCGGCGCGCCCGGCCGCCATCATGCCGGCGGGTCCGCCGCCGATCACGATGAAATCGGTCAGGCGTGTCCCCGGGCGTAGGTGTCCAGCCAGCCGTCGTAGGCCAGTCGAAGTCGGTCCACCAGGGGGCTCAGGGGCAGGCCCGTGTCGTTGATCTTCCGTAGCGGCATGATCTTGGTCGAGGTGGAGGTCAGGAAGGCGCCCTGCCATTGTCCGAGCTCGGACAGCGGCAGCGGCCGCTCCTCCAACGAGATACCTAGGTCCTTGATCACCTGTCGCACCGTCAGTTGGGTCACGCCTTCGAGCACCTGCGCGGCGGGGGCGGTGGCCAGACCAGTGCCGTCGGTGACAAAGAAGTTCGTCCGGGTGCCCTCGGTCACCTGGCCCCACCGGTTGACCAGCAAGGCATCGTAGGCGCCCCGGCCCTGCGCGGCTCGAAACGCGAGGTAGCTGACCAGCATGTTGAGGGTCTTGGCCTGGGGGTAGATCCGTTCGCCCTCCCAGGTGATCACGGTGCCGCCCTGCTTGTAGTTCTTTCGGTCGGGGAACAGGGGATTGAGCGCCAGGATGGCCAGGCGCGCCTCGGCGGCCGTGGAACCGCCGACCAGAAGGGCCTTCAGGTTGGAGTCCTCAAGGCTGTTGGCGACGACCAGCGCCTGCACGAACCGCTGGAAGTCGCCGCGCTGGAACGGGTGCTCCAGCCCGATGGTGCTCGCGCTGTGCCAGAGGCGCTCCTCGTGCATCGGGGCGAAGTAGGCCACGCCGTGTCGCACCTTCAGGGTCTCGTACACGCCGAAGCCGTAGGCGAAGGCCAGGTCGTCGAGGGGAACCGAGGCTTCGGCCACCGGCAGCAGCGCGCCGTTGAGGCTGAAGAACGGTCCGGTCATGGGATTCGCCTGGGGCGAGCCTTGATCGGTTGGTGGCTCATGGTCTTCTCACTCGGGATAGGTCAGATTTTCGGCTTTCGGGTTGGCGACAACGTCGTCCAGGTATTTGCGGGCCTCCCACTGGGCCATCGCCAGGTTGTGGTCGCGCCAGTTTCCGCATTCCTTCGCCGAGGCGCCGGGCACCTCTCCTTCGAAGGCGAGCACCCACGCCAGGAACTCCTGCACCAGCGGAACCACCGCCGGGCTGTCCAGACGGCCCTCGAGCACCATGTACATGCCGGTGCGGCACCCCATGGGCCCGAAGTAGACCGTCTTGTCCTTCCAGAGCGCATGCGAGCGCAGGAAGGTCGCCCCCAGGTGCTCCAGCGTGTGGAACGCCGGAACGTCCATCACCGGCTCGGTGTTGGGCTGCTTCATCCTGAGGTCGAAGGTGGTGAGCACGGTATCGCCAAAGCGGTCGATCCTGCTGACGTAGATGCCCCGCTTCAGGCGGAGGTGGTCGATCTGAAAACTGGCGATCTTTTCCATGGGGGCTTCCGTTCTACAGGGACTTCAACATGTCCAGCACCAACCGGCTGGAGTTCTGACTGGCGAGGGGGAGGAACTCTGAAAACGCCACCGGCGACTCTTTTCCGGCAATGTCGCTCAGGGCCCGGACCACGACGAAAGGCACCCCCGCAAGGAAGCAGGCCTGCGCGATCGCGGCGGCCTCCATCTCAACGGCGCACAGGTCGGGGAACTTGGCGAGCATGCGGGCCACCACCAGCGCGTCGTGGACGAACACGTCGCCCGAGCCAATGACGCCGACGGTGTGGGGGAGGCCGGCGAGGCAATGACACGCCAAGGCCACCAGAGCCGGGTCGGAGGGGAAGGCGGCCGGCAGACCGGGGATCTGGCCGACAGCGTAGCCGAAGGCTGTCACGTCGACGTCGTGGTGGACCACCGCCGTGCTCACCACCGTGTCGCCGAAGGTCTGGGTGGCCAGCAAACCGCCGGCCGAACCCGTGTTGAGAACGGCCGAGGGGTGGTAGAGCTCGATCAGGAGCGCCGCCCCGACCGCCGCGTTCACCTTCCCGATACCGCACTGCAGGAGCACGACGTCTTTGCCTTCCAAGGTTCCGGCCCGGAAGGTCATGCCTGCCGCGGTCCGCTCCTGGACCCCCTGCAGGGCCGCCCCCAAGAGGGCCATTTCGGGAGCCATGGCTCCGATGATGCCAATCATGGCGACAGTTTACCCGTTCCCCGAGCCCGGCGCAATGGGCTGGACTCTCGTCGTGGTTCTGCGGTACAACCTTCTGCGAATGAAAAAAAACGTTGCCCTGACCGTGCTGGCGGTGCTCCTGGCCGGTTGCCAGGCCGGCGACCTGGGGTTCTACCTGTTCCCCCAGGCTGCGTCCACCGGTATTTCCGAAGTGAACTCCGAAGGCCCGTTGGCCGGCCTCGAAGTGGTCGGCTACCTGCCCGCTTACAAGATTCCGACCCTCGATCCCCTGCAGGCGCGCCATCTGACCGAGCTGGTCTACTTCACCCTTTCGGCCCGCGCCGACGGCGAGGTCCGGCGAGGCTCGCTCACGGCCCAGCACCTCGACTTCCTCAAGAAGGTGAAGCGGGAGTTTGGCACCCGCATCCTGATCGGCATCACCGACCACGACCGTAGAGGCGCCCTGGCCACGGTGGCCCGAAGCCCGGTTCTCCGCGCGAAATTCGCCGCCCAGCTGACGGCATTCCTTACCGAGCAGGGGTTCGACGGCGCCGACTTCGACTGGGAATACCCGTGGACCAGCGATTTGGGCGCCTACGCCGCGCTGCTGCAGGAGGTCAAGCTCGCCTTTTCTCCCCGGGGGCTGCGCCTGTCGGTGGCGGTCAGCCCGTCGCATCCGCTGTCTCAGGCCGGCTACAACGCGGTCGACCGTGTCCATGGCATGCTCTACGACGACTACGGCCGCCACTCGACGCTCGAGAGGTCCTCGGCCCACGTCGAGGCCTTCCTCGAGCAGGGTGTGCCCGCCGAGAAGCTCCTGCTGGGTGTGCCCTTCTACGGTCGGGGGTACACCAGTTCGGGGCCGGCTTGGTCGTCGGCGGTGAGCTACAAGACCCTCCGGGGGCGCTATCCGCTGGCTCCCGGCCAGGACACCGTTTCGGGGTACTACTTCAACGGGGTCGACACCGTCCGGCGCAAGGTGCAGTACGCCAAGGCGGCCGGTCTTTCGGGCGTGATGGTCTGGGAAATCGGGCAGGACACCACCGATGGCTCCAGCTTGCTGGGCGCCATCAGCGACGAGCGCCGGGACCTCTCGAGACTGAACTGAACCGGGCCGCCAGCCGGTCCAGACCCTGCCGAAACGCCGCCGGATCCTTGAGCAGGCTGTAGACCAGCCACACACCCGGTTCCTGAACCTCGTAGAAGTACCCGGGGTGCAGGGCCAGCCCGTCCTCTTCCAAGAGCGTCACCGACCAAGCCTCGTCGTCGAGACGCTTCGGGAGTCCCTGGAACCGCCACAGCCCGTGGATGCCGCCCCGCGGCAGCAACCCCTCGACTCGGGGTTCGCTGGCCATCCAGGCGGCGACCGCCTCGCGATTGCGGGCCAGAACCGACCGGAGCGAAGCCTGCCAAGGACCCATAAGAAGGTGTCGTTCGCCAGTTCGAGCCGTTGGCCGGTCTGATCGGCCCACGCGGCGGGTCCCGAAACGGCGATCCACGCCAACTTGAGGTCGGGGCTCCCGAAGCGTTTGGAGATTCCGTTGAGGGTGAACGTCTTGACGTCGGGGAACAGCGCGCCGGCGCGGGGAAGCGGGCCGGGACCTTCCCAGCAGGCGTCGAAGACCTCGTCGACCACCAACATCAAGTCGTGGCGACGGCAGACGCCGGCCACCGCCTCGAGGGCCTCGGGACCCACCACCTGGCCGGTCGGGTTGTTGGGGCTGATGACCACCACAAACCGGGTTCGCGGAGTTAGCCGCCGCTCCAGGTCGTCCGCGTCGGGCTGCCACCGGTTCGACCAGGGCTGGTCGTAGAACACCGTTTCCAGGCGGGAGTGGCTGGCCAGGGGCTCGAACAGGGGGGACCCCGGACGGGGGAGCGCGACTCCGTCTCCCGCAGCCGCCAGGGTCGAGAACAACAGGGCGTAGGCCTCGCTCGTTCCGGCCGTCAGGAAGAACCGGTCGTCGGCCAGATCCCAGCCCTCGGCGGCATAGAAGGCCCTCAGGGCCTCACGGGCGGCCGGGGCTCCCCGGCTGTCGGGTTCGTAGGCCCGCTGGTCAAGCCACAGGGAGAACGAGCGCTCGAACAGGGCCCGCTCGGGCAACAGGCCGTTCTGGTGGAACCGGCTGTCGGTCAGATCGAGAAAAGACGCCTGCCGCCGCGCGGCTTCCCAGGCCCTCTGCCAGGGCCCGCCCATCAGTGTTTGGCGGCCACAGCCAGGGTCGCGTCGAGCACGAGGGCCGGGGTGGTCATCTTGTTCTCGAAGAAGCTGAACACTCCCCCCTGAGCATCGTGGCCGGTCCGCGCGTTTCCCGGGTCCAGGAAGGTTCGCGTGCCCACGACAAACTGGTAGAGTAGCGTGCCGGGCGGGAGGGCCAGCTTGAGGTGGTATTCACCCGGATGTGACTCCTCGAGGAAATGGGAGAACGGATCCCACTGGTTGAAGTTGCCCACGATCGACACCTGCTGGCCAGGCTTGCCGCGGTAGGCGAACTCGACGGTGCCGTGGTAGCGTTGGGTGGGCCCCGCATGCATCGGAAGGTCGCTCGCCTTCACCGCGACCCGGCTCAGGGTGATGCCCTGTCCGTTCCGGTAGCTGTCACTGTTCATGGGGTCGCCCAGCCAGAGACCGTCGACCACCAACCGGTACTCCAGGGTCGAAGGCGCGTCGGCAGGCAGGTCCATCACCAGGAAATAGACGCCGTTCTGGTTGCGCCAGAACATGTGTTTTTCACGGTAGGACTCGTGCTGGAAGGCGGCCGCGACGTACCGGGGCCGCACCTCGCCCCTCCAAGTTAGGATCAGTTTACGGTCCTGGATTCGGGGTGACTCGGCCTTGGTGAGGTTGTTCACCTGAAGGTGGAGGTAGGTGTTGATGTTCTCCGGCGAGGCTGCGGTCGGCGCCGCGGTCGAGGCCTCGGCGCCGTGGCCGGAACTGGCCGCCGCTTCCGAGGCGAAGGACGCCAGCGGAACGAGCAGGAGAAGGACGGGCAATTTCATGAAAAGGTTCATTCTGTTATACTTTTCGGAGAATTCCGGCAAGGGTTTAATTCTGATTCTCCGATAATGGTGAGAGATGCCCTCAATAGAAGCGGTCGAACAGTTCAAGACCATCGTGCAAGGCCTGGCCCGGGAACCCGAAATTCGGGCCGAAATGGGTCTGCCCGCCGAGGATATCCTCCCTCCCGAATCCCAATTGGACGACGATTTGGCCGACCTGCTGGGTGGAATGCCCGGGGCGCCGGCCGAAACCCCGACCGAAGACGACCAGGAGCCAACGGTAGAGCCCGAGTTCGAGTCGGTGCCCGAGGCCGGCTCGGACCTCGACGACCTATTCGGCTCCCCGCTCCCGTCCTCCGACGAGGCCCAGGGTCCGAGTTTCGACGACCTGTTGGGGCCCTCGCCCCGCGATGACTCCGACTTTGGTGGCGAGCTGGAGCCTCCGCTCGAGGAGTTTGGCGGCCTCGACGACTTCCTGGGAGGCGAGCCCGAGTCCGCGTCCGAGGCCGAGTCCGAGCCGGAAATGGAGCCCGAGAGCCTCGACGATTTTGGCGCCCTTGACGAGCTCATGGGCACCCCGACACCGCCTCCGGAGGACTTGGACGCCGGCTTCTTCGAGGCTCCGCCGGGCGGGGACGAGGAGTTTGAGTTCGACGACGCCATGGGCGACGCGGACTTTCCCGAACTTGCTGGGTTCGCCGACACCAAGGAAGAGGACGTCGAGGCGTTTGACGCCCTCAAAGAGGCCGACGAGTTCCAGCTGGGGGACTTCGAGTCGCAGTTCGGAATCACCGCCGACGACCACACCGACGCCGAACTGCTGAACCCCGCCCAGTCGGTCGACCTCGAGGTCGAATCCGCGCAGAAGTCGCTTTCGCTGTCAGAGGACGAGTTTCAGATCGTCCAACGGGCTCTTGGCCAGCTGCCGCTCAACCTTCGTCTGGCCGTCGAGGAGCTCATCGGCGAAAAGGAAGTGGTCTTCGAGGACCTCGACAAGGTGGTTCGGATGCTGGTGGCGCGCGCCCCGGTCCGGACCATGGCCGCCACCGTCGGGAAAATTCTCGGGCGGAAGATCGTTATCCCCGCGGGGTTCGAGAAGGGGTCCGGCGCCGAAATCGCCGCCCGACAGGGAACCCTGTGGTACAGCCTCCGCACGATCATGCTTCCCGTCTTCCGGGTGGCGATTTTGGCTTCGGCCGTCGCCGCCGTTCTCGTGCTCTTGGGCTGGAACTTCCTGCTGCGGCCGTGGAAGGCCAACGAGCTCTACGACCGGGGTCTTGTTGCCGCGCGCCAGAACGACGGCGCGACAGCCGACGAGCTGTTCGCTCAGGCGCGCTACTACTGGCCCGTGCAAGAGCGTTTCTTCCAGTACGCCGAAACCTACCAGGACACCGGCGACTTTGATCGGGCGCGGCGCAAGTACCTCGAGCTCCTCAAGCCTTCGGTGAAGCCCTACCTCGACGAGGACCGCCCGCGCTTCGAGGAGCGGTTCGGCAAGCCGCTGGCCGCTTTGCCTGACGGACTCGAGGGGACGGCCTTGGCCGAGCGTTTGGCCTCCAAGAAGGCCGCGCTGGAAGCCTACTACGCCTACGTGACCCTGCTGCTTTCCAGCGAGAACGCCGGCGCCGATGTGCTCGACGACATTCCGGGCCAGGTCATCCTCGGCAACCTCGACACCAAGGCGTTGCTGGACTACAGCCGCTTCGAGACCGAGTTCGGGTTCGACGGTAGAGACCGGGTGGGCCAGTTCCGGCGGGCCGACGCGGTCCTTCGCCCCCTGCTGGCCAAGTCGCCGGGCCTCAAGGAAGGCATGCTGAGGCAGGCCGACAACTTCCTGGCGTGGACTCAGGCCCTGTCGACCAAGGTGAGTCTCGATCAGGCCAACTCGGTCTTGAGCGAGTACCTGAGGCTCTACGGCTACGACTCGGCGGTGACCTGGCGCTTCGTCCGTGTTTTCCTGCTCGAGGACCAGGAGTCCGAGTTGCTGCGCCTCCGCGACCGCATCGACGCCGACAAGAAGCTGGCCACCGACGGCGAGACGATGGCCCACCTCGCGCGGTGGCTCCTCGACCGCGAGGAGGCAACGCTGGAAAAGGAACGAACCATCCCGGTCAGTCAGAAGACCGTCGAACAGGAGTATGGCGTTCGTCCCCGCCTGGTCGAGCCCCCCGAGGCCCTCACGGCGAAGGAATTGGCCGAGATCGCCGCCTCGCGCAAGGAACAGAGGGCCCGGCTCGACGCGAAAGCGACCGCCGAGGGCGGTGGGGGGCACGCCGCCGCGCCGGCGG
>JFJP01002168.1_pt1 | contig 13326 bp, 13 predicted proteins | sample 431651 | NCBI WGS metagenome assembly JFJP01 (sample SAMN02602958, study PRJNA72255) | Microbial mat metagenome, whole genome shotgun sequencing project. | biome: fresh water; feature: sink hole; material: water; isolation source: purple microbial (photo- and chemosynthetic) mats found in...
CCAATGACCGCCCTCAACCCGGTCCATCGCATCGGGCGGCAACTATGCGAAGTCTTCCGCCTCCACACCCGTTTCTCGAAAAAGGACGCATGGGACGCCTCCGTGGAAATGCTCCGCCAAGTCCGCATCCCCGCTCCGGAAAAGCGCATGATGGACTACCCGCACCAGCTTTCCGGCGGCATGCGGCAGCGCGTCGTCATCGCCATGGCTCTCGCCTGCAAGCCGTCCCTGCTCATCGCGGACGAGCCGACCACCGCGCTCGACGTGACCGTGCAGGCGCAGATCCTTGATCTGCTAGAGCGCTTCCAGGCGGAGCGCAGCATGTCCACCATCCTGATCACCCACGACCTCGGCGTGATCGCTGAGACCTGTGACGAGGTCGTCGTGATGTATGCCGGCCGCGTGTGCGAGCAGGCTTCCTGCGAGGAACTTTTCGCCAACCCGCTGCATGCCTACACCAAGGGACTGCTCCGCTCCATCCCCACTCTCGAAACACCCTCCAAGTCCGTTCTCAACACCATCCCCGGAATGGTCGCCGGCCTCGGCGACCAGGCGCACGGCTGCCGCTTCTGCCAGCGCATGGGCCGCATCGACCGCGGCACCCGCGAGCGCCCGAAATTCGAAGAAGTCTCGCCGGGGCATTGGGTGGAGACGTGCCCGGAATGTTACGAACCAACATAAGTCTTATAGGACCTATATGACCCATTCTCTTCTATCAGCCAAAGACCTTCGCGTCCACTTTCCTGTGCGCGGTGGTGTCTTGCTGCGTCAGACCGGAGCGGTGCGCGCTGTTGATGGTGTCTCGCTGGACATCGCGCCGGGTGAAACTCTGGGGCTCGTCGGTGAGTCGGGTTGTGGGAAATCCACGCTCGGTAAGGCCATCGTCCGGCTGCTCAAACCGACTTCCGGCAGCATCCACTTTGAACAAACCGACATCAGCCACTCCAGCCAACGCGCGCTGCGCCCGCTGCGGCGGGATTTCCAGATGATCTTCCAGGATCCCGCCGAGTCGCTCGACCCGCGGATGAGCGTGCGCTCGATCATCGAGGAGCCGTTCATCATCCACGGCCTGGGCAACCGCGCGGAACGCATCGCCCTCGTGAATGAACTGCTGGACCGGGTGGGGCTGCCGACATCCGCCGCCGAGCGCTATTCCTTTGAATTCTCCGGCGGCCAACGCCAGCGCATCGGCATCGCCCGGGCGCTTGCCCTGAAACCGAAATTGATCGTCTGCGACGAACCCGTCTCCGCGCTCGACGTCTCGGTGCAGTCGCAGATCCTCAATCTGCTCGTCGAGCTGCAGCGGGATTTCGGGTTGTCCTATTTGTTCATCGCGCACGACCTCTCGGTGGTCAAACACGTGAGCGACCGCGTGGCGGTGATGTATCTCGGGAAAATCGTCGAGCTCGCCACCGCCGCGGACATCTATCAGGATCCCCGCCATGCCTACACCAAGGCGCTGCTATCCGCGATCCCGTCGCACGACCCGACGATCAAACGGAAGAAGATCCTTCTCGAAGGCGATGTGCCCTCGCCCATTGATCCGCCGCCCGGCAGCGCCTTCGGCCATCGGATGAACCACCCGCGCTACGAGGAAACCGTCGGATCGGACCTCTCGCTGCGGGAAATTTCGCCCGGCCACCAGGTCGCCGCCGATCCCTGCTGCGTGTCGGACGAGGATTGGAAAAAACTGCAGCCTGCGGAAAGTTCTATTCTCCGCACGTAGTCCCGCCTTCAGGCGGTCTTCTCTTCCGCAAAAGACCGCCTGAAGGCGGAACTACTTACGAAGACCTCCGCGCTTGCAGTCCGCCTCATCAGCCGTGAGACTCCGCGCATGTTCACGCCGAAGTGGAAGAAAGAAGCGCATCATCTGGTCAAGGGTGCCAAAAAATTCATCGACTACAAACGCGACCTCCTTAAGCCGGAGCGCGTCTGCGAGATCGAATCCCGCCGGGTGGACCTGATCGCCGCGATCAAATCCAAGGACCTCGCCCAAGTGAACGAGGCCTCGAAGCAAATCCGCGCGGTTTGTGAAAATTCCCTGCCCCAGGAAAAACCACTCGGCTGGTTCGAAGAAAACGTGGAGGTCATGTTTGTGGCGATCGTCATCGCCCTCGGCCTGCGGGCCTACTACCTGCAACCGTTCCGCATCCCGACCGGATCCATGCAGCCGACGCTCAACGGCATCATCGGCACGCCCGTCAAACAGGACAAGTGGCCGAGCCTGCCCGTCCGTCTGTGGGAAAAGGCAATGCGCGGCAGAACCTACGTTTACGAAGTGAACGACCGGGACCGCCAGATCGCGGTGACGCCACAAGGCGGCCTCGACATCAAGGACACGCAGTTCATGCACTTTTTCAGCCGTGCCGAAATCCGCTTCCAGAACGGCAGCAAGATCCGCCTCCCCGCGCCCACCAATCCGTCGTCTGAAATCGGACTCGGCTCCGCCCTCAACTTCGTGGTCCGCAATGGCGGGATGATCCCCAAGGACATGGTGCTTTGCGAAGGCACCATCGACTCCGGCGATCTGGTGCTGGTCGATAAATTTTCCTACCACTTCCGCAAGCCGAAGCGGGGTGAGGTTTTTGTCTTCAACACCATCGACATCGCCGGCATCCAGAAACGCAGCGGCGAGCAGGGCGCAGGCTCGCACTACATCAAGCGCCTCTGCGGCGTGCCCGGTGACACGCTTTCCATTCAAACGCCGAATCTGCTGATCGACGGGAAAATCGCCCAGGAGCCCGGCATCCAGCGGGTGATCCGCGGCGAGGGGGCTTTCAAAATCAACCCGAACGGCTACGGCCTGGCCAGTCCGAACGAGGCCCCGCACCACGGGAAAAAGCTCCCGCAATACCTGGCCAAGGAAGGCGCGACCCTCACGCTCGCCGCCCAGGCCCGGCCCGGCATGCGGGAATACGCGGCACTCGGCGACAATACCAACAACTCGCTGGATTCGCGCTACTGGGGCCCCGTCAAGGAGTTCAACCTGGTCGGTCCGGCGCTGTTCTCGCTCTGGCCGTTCACCACCGGGCACTGGGGGTTCATCCGCTGATACCGTGTCCACCGCCTCGGAAATCACCCGCAGGGCGAAGTCGAATCTGGCGTTCGCCCTGAACATCCTGCCCCGTGAGCGGCGGGAGGACATGGTGGTTTTTTATGCCTTCTGCCGGACCATCGATGACCTGGCCGATGACGCCGGGATGGCTTGCGAGGACCGCGCCCGCCGCCTGGATGCTTGGGAAACCGGCCTCACGGATGGCTTCGAGGCACCCGATGATTTCCAGCGCGAAGTGGTTTCCTTGATCACCCGCCGACAAATCCCCACGGACCTGCTAGTCGCGATCATCGACGGCTGCCGGATGGACCTGCAGCCGCAACGATTTCCAACCTGGGACGATCTATCCGGCTACATCTGGAAGGTCGCCTGCGCGGTGGGGCTCGTTTCGGTCCGGATCTTCGGCTGCACCGATCCGGTCTCGGAGCGCTATGCCGTGGCACTCGGCCACGCGCTGCAACTCACCAACATCCTGCGCGACATCAGCGAGGATCTCGCGAACGACCGGCGGATCTATCTGCCACTCGATGATCTCGCCCGCTTTCACTACACCGAGCAGGATCTCATGGACGGAGTGCGTGATGACCGGTTTCTCGCGCTGATGGCCTTTGAAGCCGACCGCGCGGAGGCGTATTTCCGCGACGCCTCCGAAGCTCTTCCACTCGTCGATCTCCAGGCCCTGTTACCCGCCCGGATCATGGGGGAAATCTACCACCTGTTGTTGGATAAAATGCGGGAGGATCGGTTCCGGGTGTTTGAAAAACGCTACCGAGTCTCCAAAGCCCGTAAACTGGCCATACTTTCCAAGCATCTGATTGCACGAAACTCCCGAGTCGAATAGTATCCCAAGCAGCAACGTCCCAAGCCCATGTCGAAACGCCTACTCACCTTAGCCGCCGCAAGTCTCGCCGGCTTAGCCTCTTGCACTCCTCCGCCGGCGATGCCGCCACCGCGTTTCCAGCCGAATCCGCCGTATCCGCCCCAGCAAATCTACCCTTACGGTGATCAAACGGACGTCGCGCCGCCGATGGACCCAACTCAGCCAAGCCAGCCCGCGCCGCAGCCACCACCTACTGCCACGGGAAATTATCCCACCGCCCAGCGCACTGGGAATCCGGACCAGGTGCTCAGTCCCTACGAGCCCTACAACGTCATCGACGTGGCCGGCTTCAAATCCGGACAGCTCGCCCGGGATCCGTCGAATCAGAAGATTTTCAGGGTGCCGTAACTTTCTGCTCGTCAACGATTTCGGTTCTCTGAGAGTGGATTTTTTACGGGCCAGGGGTCTGGGTAGGGTGCCACGGCGGATCTTCGACGGCTGAAAGCCCGACCTATCATGATCCGGATTTGTGGAATAAGGAGCAGGGACCTTATTGTCCCTTTCTTCGCTGCGGTTGAGGAAAAGAGGCGACAACAAGGTCGCCTCTCCTTAGCTGGCAAAATCACAAATCCTGATGCGTGGCAGGATAACTGGCCCGTCCCTTATAGGGATTTGGCCCCTTTATTGATCCAATTTTGGCTTGGTGTGACCGGGAGTCTCGGCCTAGGGTGTCATCCCCCGAGGGGAAATTATGGCGATACAAGGTGAAGAACTGGCTCTGGCTTGCGCGAAGGCGGCCGATGAGGTGAAGGCGGAAAACATCCGCGTGTGGGACATGCGCGGGATTTCGAGCCTGACGGATTACATGGTGGTATGCTCGGGATCCTCGATGCCGCAGTTGCGCGCGATTCTGCGCGATGTGGCGGGCAAGGTGGAGGAGCTCCACGGGGTGAAGCCGACGATGACCGAGGGCAAGGCCGATACCAAGTGGGTGGTCTTGGACTACATCGACGTGATGGTGCACATCATGAGCGACGAACTGCGCGGCTATTACGGGCTGGAGGATCTTTGGAAGGACGCCAAGGAGGTAACCTGGCAAAAAACGGCCGAAAACTGAATCGACGGCGGGCGAGCCGACGCCGACGAATATTTTTCGGAATAGAAAACGACGGTCGGGCTCCCATAACTGCCGATGAGTGAGTTCGCCAATTTAGTGGATGCCCATTACCAAGCGTTGTTCCGCTTCGGGATGTCGTTGACGCGGGACGTGGACCGGGCGTCCGACCTGGTGCAGGAAACGTTCTGCATCTGGGCGGCGAAGAACGAGCAGCTGCGGGACCGCTCGAAGGCAAAGACCTGGCTGTTCACCACGCTGCACCGCGAGTTCCTGAACCAGCGCAGGCGGGCGGCGAAATTTTCCGACGAGCCGCTGGACGAGGGGAAAGCGGAGGCAATGGTGGCTCCGGAGGAGGATGCGGAGCGGCAGATGGATGGACAACGGGCAATGGAACTGCTCGGAGCGCTTGAGGAAACCTATCGGGCCCCGCTCGCACTTTTTTATCTGCAACAACACAGTTACAAGGAAATCGCAGAGATTCTGGACGTCCCGATCGGCACGGTGATGTCGCGGCTTTCGCGCGGGAAGGAAATGCTGCGCCGCCGGATGACGGCGGAGCCATCGAGCGCTCCGAAAAATATTCTACACTTGGAACAGGAAGGAGTTCGCCATGGATAAAGACGAAGCACGCTTCATTTTGCGCAGTTTCCGGCCGGACGGCGCGGATGCCAGTGACCCTGATTTTGCGGAGGCGCTGAAGCTGGCAGTTGAAAACCGTGACCTGGGCGAGTGGCTGGCGAGTGAGCGGGCGTTCGACTCTGAATTCGCCAATGCTCTCGTCACGGTGGATTTGCCGGATAATCTTCGCGAGGATATCATGGCTTGTCTGGCCACCGAGCGTGGGGATTTCCCGCAGGCGGAGGACAGAACCGACGCCGCATGGATCGGCGCGCTGGCCTCGATCCAGCCGCCACCGGCGCTGCGCGAGGCGGTGATCGCCGCGATGAACCGCACGGTGGCGATGGACTATCCGCCGGCGAAGAATGTTTCGACGTTCCGGCGGCTGACCATTCCGCTGGCCGCCGCGGCGGGCATCGCGCTTGCGTTTCTGATCACGCGCGGGCCGGAACCGACAAAAGTGGTGAAGAACCGCGCGGTGCCGATCGATGTGGTGCAGGCGGGATTCGTCCGGACTCTCGAGTCGCCCACGTTCACTCTGGAAGAGAAGCAGGATGACAAAAGGGTCCTGATCAGTCGCCTGAGGGAGCGCGCTTTGCCCTGCCCCGGCTGCCTGCCTCCCGGATTGCAGAATGTGAAGGGACTCGGCTGCAGTGAGTTGGTCATCGACGGGAAACGCGGTTCACTGATCTGCTTCCAGATGGATGGGAGCGGAGTCGTGCACATGGTGGTTTTCCGCAAGGAGGATGTCAGTGGTGATTTTCCGCCCATGGACCGTCCGGCCATTATCCGGGGCGGGGATTGGAATTCCGCGCGGTGGGAGCATGACGGCAAGGTGTTTCTGGTGATGAGCAACGCCAAGAAGTGCGAGTTGCCGAAGTTGTTTTGAGGAAATCTCCGGCAGCGTCGCAATCACGGCGGATTTCCCCAACGTTCACCCGACCGACCACGGCGGTGACGGGACCACGGAGGAGGGGACGCCGTTCATGGGATTTCCTGGATCGCACTCCTTTTATCAATCATCACCACCGGAAATCTGGCATTACCCACGCCATCGATTCTTACGATACCATCGATCCGCAGTTTTTTTCCGATGAGTCCGGCGACTGCGGATTCCGCGAGATCACCTTGGGCCTTGGCGACGTCGATCCCCCCATGGACTCCTTTTCCTGCCCCGGCCGGTCCTAACATGAGATAGATCGTCCCGCCCTTTCCATCGTCGGATCTTTTCACCTCTTTGAGAGTGCCTTGCAGCCGGACCACTTTGTCCGACTGACCGAGGAGCAGGGCACTGTCTTGAATTTCATAGATCTTGTTGTTTCCCGCGATTTCCGCCGTCTTGCGGGCAGCCGGGGCTGCCTTTGCCGGGGTTGTCTTTGCCGGGGTTGTCTTTGCCGGGGTTGTCTTTGCCGGGGTTGCCTTTGCCGGGGTTGCCTTTGCCGGGGCAGCCTTTGGCGGGGGAGTCGCTTTGGCGGGAGCGGCCTTCTTCGCCGGAGGAGGAGGAGCGATCTTCCCAGGAGTCTTGTCGCTGGCTGGTGGCTTAGCTCCCTTGGCGGGCGGTGGGGAGATGACCGCCACTTCCGCCGCGGATGGTGGGACTAACGGGTCTTGCATGACCGTGGAAGGCGCGTCCTCAGCGACTTCCACCGTGATCGAGTCGGCGACGGCCTTCAGGCGGCTGTTGTTCCAGTGAATCAATCCCCAGCCGCCTGATGCAATGACCGCCAGTAACAGAATGCCGCCGATGACAAACGGGATGCTGGACTTTTTCTTTTTCCTTGGTGGCGCGTCGGCCCGGGCGGAGGGCTGCAAGGGCGGCCTGACAGGAGCGGTTGGCGTGGTATTGGCCAATGTCGCCAGCTTTTCCCAAGCTTCGAAAAGCGGGGTCTGTCCGGGGGCTTCGCGCAGCCATTTCAGCCAGCCGCCGAGGCCCTCGCCGTCCTGATCAAGAACCACTTTCCCCCGCCAGCCCATGATCTCTTCTGTCAGATCGACGAGGCAATCCAAGCCGCGCGGGCAGTCGCTCTTGCACAGCCATTTCAGGGGGGAAATCCAGAAGGTGATGCCACGCCCGCTATCCGCCGCGGCGACGAGGATCGTTTGGACATCCGTCTCCACCCAGACGGCGTCCTCACCGAGCACCTGTGAGATTTGATCACAAACCTCCAATGCCAAGGTGAGAATGCGGACGGCTTCCACCGGGGTAGGCGGTCCCTGTTCGATGAGCGTCTGGAGCGGTGTGCCCTCCACCCACTCGGTGGCGATGAAAGGGATGCCGTCCACCGGATCGCACCCGCCGGAAATGATCGATCTCATGGCGGGGTGGCGGATGTCTGCCAACCGTTTCACGGCGACCTTGTAGTCCTCCTGCTCGTCAGCACTCAGGCCACCGCCGGTCGCGCCGAACGGGAAAAACCTGCGCACGACGACGGGCAGGCCGGTTTCGGTGTCGAGTGCGTGGAAGGCCACGCCGGAGCTGTCTTGCGTGAGGATCTCCTCGATCTGGAAGCGTCTAACCATCGATTGTTTCTAGCACGGGTTGGACGACTGGCCAAGCAGGGATGATGCGGACGGGTGAAATCATTTCAGGATGGCAATGCGGAGAATACCGCTTTGGAGAATTTTCCCGGCTGATGGAAATCCGGCCCGCCTTCTCCCAGATTGACCGCACTGATAAACCGTTGCTGCGGGGACTCCAGGATCATCGCGACGTTCAGCCGGGTCCCGGGTCCGAAATCCAGCCGCGCCTTCAAAAGGTCGAGGGGGATGGCCAGAGCGGCCAGCCAGGATCCGTCCGGAGCGATTTCCGAGAAAGTGGCCACCTCGGGCATTACGATTTCCAGCTCGTCCGCCCGGACGCGCGCCGCAGTGAATTCACAGGACCACCAGGCACCGTTCGGCGCGAGATTGAACTCGAAGTAGCGCCCGCTGGCCGGATCTGCGAGAAACAGCTCGGCGACATCGTAGCGCCAGAGGTCGGTCTGGAAAGCTCCCGGACGCGCCTGGGGATGGAGCAGCGCGGGTTTCCTGTGGTTGGCGACCAGCCAGAGCCGGTGGGTGTCCAAGACGATGGAAAACGCCGCCGGAATTTCGAGCGGAGTTCCGTTCAGATCGGCTTGCAGGCCGAACAGTGGAACATCCAACGCCCCCCAGGCAAGTTGCCCGGGACTGGTAAATACCGTCATGGCTGGGAGTTTGGGGGCCACCGGGATTGCGTGTCGAGTGCGGATGTGAGGCAAGCATCCGATGAGTCCGCAAAAAATTTGGAAATTTCGGTGGTATTCCGGGCGCGGATTTGCCTTTACTCACTCAACCAGTCAGCCAATGCCTCGCCCGCGCTCAGGATTCTACAACACCATTGAATATATTGGTCCACGTCCGGAAAAACCGAAGCGTCGGAACTTTTTTGGCGGATGGGTGATCATTGTGATCGCGCTGGGAATTGGGTTCTGGTTCGGGCGCCCGTTGCTTCCATTCCTCAAGGCTACCCAAGTGGTGACGTCCGCTGAGAATGCGGATCTTTTGATTTCCACTCTCAGGGGATCCGGTGAGTTCGGCAGCGGTCTCGCCGCAGCCGCCCTTGCCCACTCCGGCGAGTCGGTTTCCTACGATCCTTCCTACTACAAGATCGCCTATCCGAACGGAGATCTTCCCGCGAACAAAGGTGTCGCGGCGGATGTGGTGGTGCGTTGTTACCGCGCTTTGGGCGTGGATTTACAGATTCTTGTGCACGAGGACATGTCGGCGAATTTCCGGGGTTATCCCGGCCTGTGGGGGGCGTCCTCACCGGATACGAATATCGACCACCGGCGTGTCGCCAATCTTCAACGATTTTTCGAGCACAAGGGCCAAACGATCACGCCATCTCGCGACGACTCCGACTACCGCCCGGGAGACATCGTCGTCTGGGAGCTTGGCAATGCCGAAAAACACATCGGGATCATCGTCCCGGGCCCGGGTGACCGTGCCGGCGAGCCATGGGTCGTCCACAACATGGGCGCGGGCGTGAAGTGGGAGAACATCCTCTTCGAGTACAGCATCCAGCGCCATTTCCGCTACCCGGCCGAAGCCGGCAATTGACCGCGCCGCCCGCCCGCAAGCAGGGCGAGGGATCGGGCGCGGAGGAACCTTGCCACCCGTGGAGTTTTTCCCGATTCAGGCCGATCCAGGTGCGGACTGATATCTTCGAGCAAAACGGAGTGCCTCCAACTGCGGGATTTTTTTCGGAAAAGTGACCCGGTATGACCACCCCGCGAACTGGCAATCCAGATATTGGTCGAGGCAATGGATCATTCGTGAAATAATTATAAAAACTTGGTTGTTTATTTAATTTTTGTAAATTTCCAACGGATGCGTTCATCGTCTTGCAACTCACGTGGTGATCCGATGAACCGGCATTCGATTTCCGCCTTCTCTGCCGTTTTGGCCGTTTGTCTTGTGATTGCGCCCGGATTGTCCGCGTGGACGCCGGGGACCGGGAGCCCGGCAGCGGCGACGGGCTTTGTGGTGAATCCCATGGACCGCACTGACGTGCTGGCGTTTTACAATACCGTGTATCAAGCATCGGCGAATTATGAAGCCAACATGGCGTGGACCGGAAACGTGGGCGGGGGCGTGGCTGGGACAACCAGTGTCGCCTTCAAAGAGGATGTCCGGCGCCGGATCAATTTCTACCGGGCGCTCTCTGAACAACCTGCGGACATCACCTTGGACGCCACCAAGTGCGCGAAGGACCAGGAGGCGGTATTGATGTTCGCCCGCAACGGCCAGCTTAGCCATTTCCCGCCGGCCAGCTGGATTTACTACACCGCGAACGCCTCCGAGGCGGCGGTGCCAGCAACCTCGCACTGGGTCATTACGGACCAGGTGCGGTGGATGCCTACATGCGGGATGACGGGCTGGGCAACGAGTTCGTAGGCCACCGGCGCTGGCTGAATTACTCGCGGGCGCAGGTGATGGGGACAGGAGATGTCCCTTCGCAGGGTTCCTATAACAGTTCCAACGCGCTCTGGGTGATCGGTGGCTTCAAAGGTGCTCCGACTCCGAAATTCGTCGCTTGGCCGAATCGTGGCTACGCGCCCCACAACCTGGTGCCAGCCCGTTGGTCACTGTCTTATCCGGGAGCCGATTTTTCAGGGGCCACGGTGACGATGACCCGGGGCATGACCTATATTCCCACGGTCATTATTTCCAATGCGGCGGTCGTCTACGGCGACAATACGCTCGTCTGGACTCCCAGCGGACTGCCTGCGGCGGTCACGGCGGACACCTCCTACAACGTGACCGTTTCCGGCATCAGCGGCCCCGGAGTGCCGGCGAGCTATAGCTATACTGTGACACTGTTTGATCCAGGTGTGCTGAATGTTCTTCCGACCATCGCCGGCAGCGCCACTCCCGCGACGACTGGCACGATGTACACCTTCGACAGCATCGACCAAGCAGACGCCTATCAACTACGCGTGACCACGGCAAACACGGCGGCGTGGAATGAAGGCGCGGAGGATCCTTCGACGAAAATCGTGGCGTCAACCACCGGATCCTACCCGCTGCGCCAGTCGGCCGTGAAGCGTACCGGCACCAAGGCATTCCAACTCGCATTCCCCACATTCGACGACCAGAGCTTCACAATCACCCGGGATTTGATTCCGTCCGCATCGAGCCAGATCCGATTTTACGATCTCGGGCATTTTGCCGTCACGTCATGCACGCTCCACATGGAAGTTTCCACAAACGGCGGTGCCAGTTGGATTAATCTCTGGGGTCGCAACGGTGTGGGTTTGAGCACGGTCTACTGGGAGCCAGCTTTCATCGCCCGCAGTGTGAGCCTCGCTGCCTATGCCGGGCAAATCCTAAGAATCCGGTTCGTTCTGCGAACAAACGGGGGATCCGCCGTGATATCGACTACGGCCAACGACGGATTTTTCATCGACGACGTGACGGTGACCAACGTCACGGAATTGGTGAATGAAACCACCACCACGCTCGCCGGGGCTGCGACCTCCTTCACCTTGAACTCGTCAACCGCAGGCACACCGCTGGTGGTGGGCACCGCTTATTACTTGCGGGTCCGGCCGTCCGTCGGCACCCGCTGGTTTGCCGATGGCGCGCCGAAAATCGTGACCGCGCAAGCCCCGACTGGCTATGCGGCGTGGGTCGCAACGCGGTATCCAACCGTGACTGGCGGACCGACCGGCGACCATGACTGCGACGGGCTGATGAACGGCGTGGAATACGCCTTCGGGTTGGATCCCACCGCCACCACCTCCGGCTCGGTGTTGCCGCGGCCGTCGTTTTCCGGGAACAACTACACCGTCACCTTTCCCCACCCCGTCGGTGTCACCGGAGCGAGCTACGGCGCACAATGGACGCGGAACCTCTCTGCCTGGACTCCTGTCGCTGACTCAGGAAGCCCGGGATACCACACGTTTACAGTGAACAAACTCGGGGAGACCCGGGTGTATTTCCGCTACGCGATTGTCGTGGATCCTTAAGGAGAGTGCCCACTCCGGTCCGGCTGCCAGAGTGGCCCGCGAAAGATCAAAGCCTCAGGCGCATCTGCTCTCTCCTGCGACAAGAGTATCGCCGCAGCCCGGGAAAAATCACGCGGAGCGGCGGGTTTCACCGCGGTCGAGGTGGAGGAAGTGCGCCCAGCTTTCGTCAGCCAGGCCGTTTTCGTGCATGCCGAAAAGCGGACGCCAGCGGGGGGCAAGCGGCTTGCTCTGCGGGTACATGTTCGCCTCATGCGGAAGCATGTTTCCCTTGCGGGTGTTACAACGGAAGCAGGAGGTGACGATATTGTCCCAAGTGGTGCGGCCGCCTTTGTCGCGGGGCGTGACGTGGTCCAGGTTGAGCTGGGTTTCCGGCAGCACCTTGGTGCAATACTGGCAGGTGAACTTGTCCCGCAGAAACACATTGCGGCGGGTGAACTTCACCTCCAGCCGCGGCAGCCGGTCATACACCGCGAGCACGACGATCTTCGGCACCCGGATGGCGATCCTCGCACCGTGGATCATCTCTTCAGCGGCGTTTCCATTCGAGTAGGAAATCCACGAGGAAAGATCGTGCGAATTGAAGCGCTCCTCGCCCTCCACTTGCACCACTTGGGCATGACCGAGGCAAAGTAAATGCAGAGACCTGCGGACGGAGCAGGTGTGGATCGGTTGCCAGAACCGATTCAAGACGAGCACGGGATGTTCGAGCAGGGCATTCATCACCTTTCCCAATCAAAATCGCTCGCAAGCTAGCAAAGCCCCCCGCCTCGGCAACCCAAAAGCTTGGGAAAAACGGAGGAAAGTCAAAATCCCGCCTGTAAATCCCGTTGGCTCAAGTGCCGGGGATCGCGCGCAACCTCCAGGAAGAACGCGTCCTCATCACGATCATCTCATTGATACTCAGACCCGCACCCGCAAATCCCTCATGCTCCATAGCACTCCCGCCGCCGGCGCTCCGCTTCCTCGCATCCGCCGCGCACCATCTTTCCGGGTCGCAGTAAAACGCTCCCGTGCCCCGACGAACGCCTCGTTGACGAACGCCTTGCTCCCAATCACCGCTTCCCCGTAACTACTCCAACGATACTCTGCCGGATCGGAAGCCATCCCCGCCCGCACGGGATTCAGGTCGATGTAGGCCGCCATCGTCCGCGCCGCGACCCCGCTTTCCACGATCACGCTCTTATAGCGCTCCTCCCATAGCGTGCCGCTGCGCTGGTGCGTCCGG
>JFJP01031770.1_pt1 | contig 13326 bp, 7 predicted proteins | sample 431651 | NCBI WGS metagenome assembly JFJP01 (sample SAMN02602958, study PRJNA72255) | Microbial mat metagenome, whole genome shotgun sequencing project. | biome: fresh water; feature: sink hole; material: water; isolation source: purple microbial (photo- and chemosynthetic) mats found in...
TGATTTAAAAACCTATCCATGCCTTTTTGATAAAGATTTTGTAATCTGTCCACTAAATCAAAATAATTGTCATAAGCGATGCCTTTCCAATAAAATTTTAAATCGTGGGCGTGTTCAGTTTCATCCACAATTTTGCATAAAAACAAATTCACTAACACTTCAAAGGCATTTTCCCGCCGCGCTACATTATGCTTGCGTAAAATAGTACGAAATTGATGATATTTACCTTCTTTATCCCGCGCATCAATTGGGTTTAAATCCTCTAATTCAATCTTATTTTTACCAATTTGATACGCCTGACTTTTCTCGTCAAAAATCACGGGCGGCAAAAATTCTAATTGATAAGTATTTTTCCAAACTTCAAATCGCTCAATCACGCTTTGCGCGTCTTTAAAGGATTTTAATTGTGGGTCTTGAATTAAAATTTTGGGGTTATCTTGATGAGAAATGACAAAATAATCACGATTTAATTCTTTCTTGTCATTGAAATCGCAAGCGTATAAACATAAAAATTGCGTAGCGGGAATTTGTTGCGCATAACTGAATAATTGTCCGCCATCAAATAAAGTATATTTCAACGCTTTGGTATATTCACCGCCTGCGGTTTTGCATTCAATAATCAACAGTGGTTTATTTTCGCGGTCTTTGACTAAAATATCAGCGCGTCCACCGCTTGCGCCGTGTCCGAGTTTCCATTTTGGTTCAAGTTCGATGCTTTCAGGCTTGTAACCTTTTTCCAGCAACCGATTGACACATTCAAACATCACAAAATTCTCAGGACTGTCAAAACTGGAGGTGGTTTCGTCATTGACCCGCAAATCTTTGGGAAAAGTGAGTTTTTTCTTGGCAAAATCAGCCACTAATACAATCTCATCTGCAAACCTTTTGTGATATTGCTTGTCGTGTTGTTCAAAATTTAAAGCAAGTAACAGGGCAGAGAAATTATCGGTGGTTATCATGGATGAAGCTCAAGCAAAAGCGGTTGAAAAGGAATTGCGGTTTTTTTGGTGTACAAACTAAAGTCTGTACACCGTTGTTTTTATTAAACTTCTTTATAAATCGCCGCGCCTTCTTCTAAAAACTCCTGCGATTTCTCTTGCATTCCCAATTGTAAAGCCTCTTCTTCAGCAACACCTTTTGCAGCCGCGTAATTACGCACGTCTTGACTGATTTTCATCGAACAAAAATGTGGTCCACACATCGAACAAAAATGTGCCACTTTCGCTGAATGTTTTGGCAAGGTTTCATCGTGAAATTCCCGCGCTTTTTCAGGGTCAAGACCAATATTGAACTGGTCTTCCCAACGAAACTCAAACCGCGCCTTACTCATCGCATTATCACGGGCTTGCGCCCCCGGATGCCCTTTCGCCAAATCCGCTGCATGAGCTGCAATTTTGTAAGTGACAATGCCTTCACGCACATCTTGTTTATTAGGCAAACCGAGATGCTCTTTTTGCGTCACATAACACAGCATCGCGCAACCATACCAGCCGATATTCGCCGCGCCAATGGCCGAAGTAATATGGTCATAACCTGGTGCAATATCGGTAGTCAGAGGGCCCAAAGTATAAAACGGAGCTTCACCACATTCTGCTAACTGTTTATCCATATTGACTTTAATCATGTGCAACGGCACATGACCAGGCCCTTCAATCATGGTTTGCACATCATGTTTCCAAGCAATTTTGGTTAATTCACCCAAGGTTTCCAATTCACCAAATTGCGCTGCATCGTTGGCATCATAAATCGAACCGGGACGTAAACCATCGCCCAACGAAAACGCCACATCGTAAGCCTTCATAATTTCGCAAATGTCTTCAAAATGCGTGTATAAAAAGCTCTCGGTGTGATGCGCTAAACACCATTTCGCCATAATCGAACCACCACGCGACACAATCCCTGTCATGCGTTTGGCGGTCAACGGCACATGATGCAGGCGCACACCGGCATGAATGGTGAAATAATCCACCCCTTGTTCGGCTTGTTCAATCAGGGTGTCTTTAAAAATTTCCCAAGTCAGGTCTTCGGCTTTCCCGTTGACTTTTTCCAACGCTTGATAAATCGGCACTGTGCCAATCGGCACTGGCGAATTGCGCAAAATCCATTCGCGGGTTTCGTGAATATTTTTGCCCGTCGATAAATCCATAATCGTATCGCCACCCCAACGAATCCCCCACAGCATTTTTTCCACTTCTTCTTCAATCGAGGAAGTGACGGCGGAATTACCCAAGTTGCCGTTGATTTTGACCAAAAAATTACGCCCGATAATCATCGGTTCGGATTCAGGATGATTGATATTGCACGGAATAATTGCTCGCCCGCGTGCCACTTCAGAACGGACAAATTCAGCGGTAATCTGCTCAGGAATCGCCGCGCCAAACGAATCACCTGGATGTTGGTCTTTCCATAATTCGCGCATTTCTTCCATTTTTTGGTTTTCACGGATTGCAATAAATTCCATTTCAGGGGTAATAATGCCTTTGCGGGCGTAGTGCATTTGTGAAACATTTTTACCCGCTTTCGCACGGCGCGGCTTGCGGGTGAGTTCAAAGCGTAAATGCGCTGTTGCAGGGTCTTCTAAACGTTGTTTACCAAATTCTGAACTGGGGGCAGCCAGTAATTCGGTATCATCACGTTCTGCAATCCAGTTGGCACGAATTGCTGCCAGTCCTTTTTTTAAATCCACTTCCACCGCAGGGTCGGTATAAACCCCTGAAGTATCATAGACATAAAGCGGGGCGTTTTTTTCTACCGCGCCAAAATGCACAGGCGTGTCGGATAGGGTAATCTTGCGCATCGGCACTTGAATATCGGGGCGTGAGCCTTGGATATAAATTTTTTCTGAGGCAGGATAATTAGGGATTTTGACACTGTTGACACCAGTGGCGGGGGCTTGTAAGGGCGTAGTCATACGCATCTCCATAGGGGTTAAAAAATCAAACGCACAAGGAGCATGAGGGCTTTCCTACGCCAGAATTATCTGGTTCAGGTTCAAAGGGTTCTTCTCAGCCTTATCATAGATAAAGCACCCCTAGCCTTGGCATATAAGTCTCTAAACTAAAGGATAACGCGCTAGAATGCAAGTGACAGCACAATGACAATTTAAAAAGCAAAATCTATGCGTGTAAAACCTAGCTCATTGTATAATCAGCAAGATTGATTTATTTTCAGCGCACGTTCTATTTAGAAGGATTGAGGCATTATGACCGATACTTTGCAACCCCCCCGCCGTCACCGAGGCATTTATTTATTGCCCAACCTTTTTACCACAGGAGCTATGTTTTCTGGCTTTTATGCGATTACTTCCGCGATTAATCATCACTTTGAAGCGGCAGCGGTTGCCATTTTTATTGCCATGATTTTGGATGGTTTGGATGGACGGGTAGCACGATTAACCAATACCCAAAGCGAGTTTGGTGTGCAGTATGATAGCTTGTCCGATATGGTGTCTTTTGGGGTTGCTCCCGGTTTAGTGATGTATTTGTGGGCGTTTTCGTCACTGGGAAAATTAGGGCTGTTTGCTGCTTTTGTGCATACCGCAGGCGGCGCATTACGCTTGGCTCGTTTTAACACGCAAGTGGAAACAGCGGATAAACGCTATTTTCAAGGGCTGCCTAGTCCTGCGGCGGCGGCGATTTTGGCGGGCTTTTTATGGATGAGTTTAGAATACGGCTATGATGTAGAGGCTATAAAATATTTGGCGTTATTACTCACCGTGTGTACAGGTTTGTTAATGGTGAGTAATTTTCGCTATTCCAGTTTTAAAGAAATTGACTTAAAAGGCAAAGTCTCTTTTGTGGTAGCCATTGCGGTCATGTTAGGGTTTGCTTTTGTGATGGCACAGCCCCAGTCGATGTTATTTATTGTTTTTTTAGGCTATGCGATTTCAGGACCTGTTGTCACGTTAGTGATGCGCAGACGAAAACGTTTGCAACGAAAAGTTTAATTTTGCCTTGAGAGGCAGCTAACAATAACGTATAGTTTGCAGACTATGATTTTCTACACCCCTAACGCACACGTCTATTGTCAATTGCCTTCCTTGGCAGGGATTTTGTTGTGTTCATTATCTGACCTCCTCTTAAGACTATTACTGCCCTGCGTGGGCAAATAATCTCTCTTAGCTTAAAAAAATCTTATTCCTTATTTATCAACCTTTACGTTGATACTTCGTTCATGACTGGAGTTTTCCATGAAAGACAAATTGATTATATTCGATACAACCTTGCGCGATGGCGAACAAAGCCCTGGCGCGTCCATGACCCGCGATGAAAAGGTGCGCATTGCCAAAGCGCTTGAACGTTTGAAAGTAGACGTGATTGAAGCAGGTTTTCCTGCCGCCAGTGAAGGCGATTTTGAGGCCGTGCAAGCGGTGGCAAAAGTGATTAAAGACAGCACGGTCTGTGGACTGGCACGGGCTTTAGACAGGGACATAGACCGTGCAGGTGAGGCATTGAAATATGCCAATAGCTCACGGATTCATACTTTTATTGCCACGTCTCCGATTCATATGCAGATTAAATTGCAAATGACCCCTGAGCAAGTGATTGAACACGCGGTGCGGGCGGTAAAGCGAGCGCGGCAATACACCGATAACGTGGAATTTTCGCCAGAAGACGCGGGGCGTTCCGATGAAGACTTTTTGTGTCGCATCTTGGAAGCGGTGATTGATGCCGGTGCGACTACGTTAAATATTCCCGATACGGTCGGTTATAGTATTCCGCAACAATTTGGCGCAACCATTGCCAATTTAATCGCCCGCATTCCTAATTCGGATAAAGCGATTTTTTCCGTGCATTGCCACAATGACTTAGGGTTGGCAGTAGCAAATTCCTTGGCAGCGGTGATGAATGGTGCGCGACAAGTTGAATGTACTATCAATGGCTTAGGTGAACGGGCAGGAAATGCGTCGTTAGAAGAAGTAGTAATGGCAGTACGCACTCGACATGATATTTTTAGTTGTGAAACCCGTTTAGATACCCGCGAAATTTTAACTTGCTCAAAATTGGTGTCCTCTATTACAGGTTTTCCTGTGCAACCGAATAAAGCCATTGTCGGCGCGAATGCCTTTGCGCACGAAGCGGGCATTCATCAAGATGGTATTTTGAAAAGCCGTGAGACTTACGAAATTATGCGGGCTGAAGATGTGGGCTGGTCAGCAAATCGGATGGTGTTAGGCAAGCATTCGGGGCGCAATGCGTTTAAAAACCGCATGACCGAATTGGGGTTTCAATTTAACAGCGAAGAAGAATTAAACCAAACCTTTACCCGTTTTAAAGCCTTAGCCGATAAAAAACACGAAATTTTTGACGAAGATTTGCAAGCCTTAATTTCAGAAATCAGTTTTCATTCTGAGGATGAAAAAATTAAACTGGTTGCTTTGAAAGTCTGTTCAGAAATGGGTGAAACCCCTTATGCTACCGTGACTTTACGGGTGGATAATGAAGAAATCACGGGCGCGGCTTATGGCAGTGGGGCGGTGGATGCGAGCTTAAAAGCCATTGAAAGTATGGTTAAAGCTGAGGCGGTATTGGCGTTGTATTCAGTGAACAATATTACCAATGGCACTGATGCCCAAGGCGATGTGACGGTGCGTTTAGACAAAGCAGGACGCATTGTGAATGGTTTAGGGGCAGATACGGATATTGTGATTGCTTCGGCAAAAGCTTATATCAACGCGGTCAATAAACTTAATTCACCTAATCAGCGGCGGCATCCACAAAAAGCCGATGTTTAAATTCTAAAAACAGGGTTGGGGGTGATGGCGGATTACAATTTCCCTAGCCCCCTTCTTACTGATACTGCTGATACAATTTGGCATATAAACCATTTTGTGCGATTAACGTATCGTGTTGACCTTGTTCACAAATTTGTCCTTCTTCAAACACATATACCCGGTCTGCTTGTTTTACTGCACTTAAACGATGGGCAATAATAATGGTAGTGCGGTCTTTTAAAAACGCGCTCATGGCTTGATGCAGTTTATATTCGGTCACAGAATCTAATGCGGAAGTCGCTTCATCTAAAATCACCACGCTAGGCTTGGCAACAATCATCCGTGCAATCGCTAGTCGTTGTCGTTGACCGCCTGAAAGTTTCATTCCTTGCCGTCCCACAACAGTGGCTAGCCCATCAGGTAAATCGGCTAGCGTGTCATGCAATTGAGCAATTTCTAACGCCTGCCATAACATCGCCTCATCGACCTCGCGCCCGAGGGTTAAATTCGCCCGAATCGTGTCGTTAAATAACACAGGATGTTGTAATACTGTGGCAACGTGTTCACGCACGATGTTTAAGCCAATTTTTTCAATCGGGCTGCCGTTAAAACAAATACTGCCTGAAGTGGGTTGATAAAGCCCAATCAAGGTTTGAATTAAAGTCGATTTACCGCCGCCACTTGCGCCGACTAAGGCTATTTTTTCACCTGCTTTAATCTGCAAATTAATCCCATTAAGGACATTTTGTTCGCCGTAACTAAAATGCAAATTGTTAATCGTCACGGCGACGGATTTACTGTGTAAAAAAGGGTTTTCCAAGGTTGGATAACAAGGCTCTTGTTTCAACACATTGAGTTTATTAATGCGATTCAGTGCCGCTTTTGCCGAATAAAACGCATATTGAATATTAAGCAATTCCTGTACAGGCGACATCATGTACCATAAATAACTGAACACCGCGAGCATTTGTCCGATGCTCAAATCTGAATAAAACACCATTAACATTGCAAGGGCGCGAAAGATGTCGTGACCAAACAGAAAAATTAAAAAACTCAGTCGGCTAACCGCATCACTTTTCCAAGAGTAAGCCACTGCGTGTTTTTTAACTGCCGCCGCCGATGCAATTAATCGCTCACCGTAATATTGCTCACGATTGCTGGCACGAATTTGCTGAATCGCCTCTAAGGTTTCGGTTAATGCTTGTTGAAACACCCCATACGCGCTGTTTTCCTTGGCTTTGAGTTCCTTGACTTTACTCCCCACGGCACGAGTAAAATAAATCACTACAGGATTAAGACATAAAATAAACAAACCCAATTGCCAGTGCATCCATAGCAAAATAACCGCTGTGCCTATCACACTAAAAAAAGCGACTAACAACTTGCTCATTGTCGTGCCGATAAATTGGTCAAGCGTGTCAAGGTCAGTGACTAAATGACTAATCACCGTCCCTGTGCCTAAACTTTCATATTCGCTCATCGAAATCAGTTGTAGCCGTTGCAATAACGCTTTGCGAATCCGAAAAATCACATCTTTTGATAATTTAGAAAATTGTTTGGCTTGAATAATCGCAAGTCCTGCCGCAATGAGGCGCAACAACAAGCTACACAATAAAATCACGCCAATATACAGCACAGGATTGTGCCATTGACTAGGGAACAGCCGATTGAGAGTGGCAATGGTGATGCCCGGTCGGTTAAGCAGTACCTCATCAACCAAGAGTGGCATCAGCAAAGGCACGGGGGTACTGGCTAAGGTTGCTAACACCGCCACAATATGGGCTTTGATGAGGGATTTTTTGTGCGTTAAGGCAATGTCAAGAATGTATTGCCATGAATATTGCAACGGTTTAGCAGGGGAGGTTGGTTTTTGCACAGCGTAACAGTGACCCGTTTTGGGAATATAAAAAAAGCTATCAGATAAAAGCTGTTGATTATTTTAAACTTAGCCATTGGTTAATCGCTTCCAAGGATTGCTCAGTAATGGTTCCTGTTGCCCGTTGAAAATGGGTACGGTTTCTAACATAAGCATATTTGGCAGTCAACAAATCCCTTTTTGCTTGGTATTCACGCGCCTGTGACATCAAAATATCACCGATAGATTGAAAGCCATAGCTAAAGCCTTTTTCCATGACTTCGCGCGCTTTTTTTGAACTATCCAAGGCTTTACTTGCCGCTGCAATTCTTTTTACACTGGCATTGGTGCTTAAAAAAGATTCACGGGTTTCTTTAATCATATTTCTTAAAATAGCGGTTTGTTTTTCCTTGTTGATTTCCAAGGTTTTTTGCGCTTCATCCGCTTGTCGACTGATGACCCCACCTGAAAATAATGGCACATTGACATTAATTGCCGCAACCCCAGTTGTGTAGGCGGTTGATTGGGTATTTTGATAGCCCGTATTGGTATCATAATAGGTTAATTGCAAATCAACGGAAGGCAAATGTTTGGCGTGTTGTTGTAAAACATCATATTCAGCCGCTTCAATCGCTTGGGCTTGAGCCGCTAAAACAGGATTCAAGGCTTCTGCTTGCGCCATCCAATCATCAATCGAGCCGATAATTTCAGTAAATTTTATATCGGAACGCAAACTGGCTAAACTATCCGCTGATTGCCCTGTTAATTCAGTCAAACCTTGTAATGCCACATCCAATTTTGTTTTGGCATCAATCGCATCAGCTCGCAATAAATCTAATTTTGCTTCTAATTCATATACATCGGTGATTTTTACCATTTGTTTGGCAAATTGTTTCTTCACTTGCCCCAACTGTTTTTCGCTAATGGTAATTTCTTGATTAACCAAATCCAGCGTATCGCGCGCTTCTAAAACGGCAAAATAATGGTCAACTACATTTTGCATCAAGGTTTGCTGCGCTTCTTCATAAGCTAATTCATAATGCGAAACGATTTTTTGATAGCGTTGCCAATTTAAAAATTTCGGCAAATCAATTAAGGTTTGTGTCAAGCCAACCGTATAGCGTTTCCCATTGTAAGTGCTTGAAGCACCCTGTGTAGGTTTAAAATCGTTCATGGACAAATTGGCACTGCCGCTGATTTGTGGCAACAAAACCCCACCTGCTTGTCCGCGTTGCGCCTCGCCCACGCCAATTTGTAATTCAGCCGTTCTTAGGGTTGGATCGGCAAGCAGTGCTTGCTGATAAATATCCATTAAATCTTGCGCAACAACCCCTTGCACTGGACTTGCTAATAACAATAGCAATAAACTTATGTTTTTCTTCATATTATTCTTCTATCAGCGAACGTGCAAACGCATCGGTTAAAGGTTGAACCAAATATTGGAATAGTGTCCGTTCACCTGTTTTAATTAACACATCCGCCGGCATACCAGGCACTAAGACTAATTTTTCTTTTTTTAAATTGGCATAACTGGCTTTGTTAATTTCGACCACTGCTAAATAATAAGGCATTCGCGTTGCTTCATTAATTAAACTATCCGCAGAAACTTTACGCACAACCCCTTCCATGGTGGGGGTGGTTTTACTTTTGAAGGCACTAAAACGAATTTCCGAGGTTAAACCGACTTTGACTTTATCAATATCAACGGTTGCCACTTGTGCATGAATAATCAACTCTTCATTTTCAGGCACAATTTCTAAAATAGGGCGACCCGGTGCAATCACTCCGCCAATGGTATGTGCCATTAAATTAAACACAATTCCTGAGGTTGGCGCGATAATATTGCGGCGATTTTCACGGTCAGTAATGGCGTGCAATTTTTCAGTGGTTTCAAAAAAGCGTTGATTAACCTCTTCCAATTGCCTTGCAACATCTTCTTGAAATTTGCGCTCTGTTTGTAAAATTTGAATCCGTGCTTCGCCAATTTGCATTTGCGCACTGGCAGTATCGGCACTTAATTGGGCAATATCGCCTGTTAATTGCGTATAAGTGCGTTCCATATCATTCAAGCGATGCTTGTCAACAAAGCCTTCTGCCAATAATTCTTTTAAATCCCTGACTTCTTTGGCATAAGACTGACGCAATTGATTTTTGCTAACCTGCTGCGCTCTTAAGCCCACAATCCGAGAGTTAAGTTGTTGAATCCGTTGTTGTAACACATTGATTTCACCGTAAACACTGTTTTTTCGGGTGGCAAAAATATCTTCTTGTCCTTTAATTGCCTCTTGTACTCTAGCATCATCCATTGCCATTAATTCATCGGAAAATTTGATGGCGTTGCGTTTGTCCCGTTCTGCGGTTAAGCGTGCATTAAAGGCGGATAAACTGATAAATTGTCCACGCAACATATCCATTTCGGCTTTAATTTGCGTATCATCCAGTTTAATTAAAATATCACCTGTTTTAACTAAATCCCCTTCTTTCACATTGATTTTGCTGACAATTCCGCCTTCTAAACTATCGACTGTTTTGCGATGTGATTTAACGGTAATGGTGCCAGGTGCGAGTACAGAGCTGTCAATAGGGGCGAAAAAACTCCAACCACCGAAAATACCTAAGGTAACAAACAGAATGGTATAGCCGATGTAACGGATAGGTTTATCGTTGATTGCAAAACTGGTTGCATCAGTGTCTTTTTTTAGTGCAGGAATCATAGTGTATTTTTTAAGTAAATCAGGTAATTGTAAGATATAACTGAGCGTTAGGAAAAATACCGGTTTAATTTATTGCAACTGGCATCACAACCTAAGTTTTAACGTTTATCTTAAATAGGAACAGTAAAGGTGGTTGCAGCAGGGCGCGGTGGGGCAGCTTGTTGGGCTATTTGTTGTTGTGCCGCTGCTTGTTGTTGTGCTGCCGCTTGCGCCTGTTGTTGTAAATGCGCCAATACTTCATCCCGCGCACCGTAAGCGGCAATTGTTCCATCTTTTAAAATCAACAACTTATCCAGTCTACCTAAAATATTATGCCGATGCGTGACAACAATCACGGTGGCTTGCTGTTGTTTTAAACGAATCATCGCGTTGGCTAACGCCGCTTCGCCTTGGTCATCTAAGTTTGAATTGGGTTCATCTAAGACCACAACTCTCGGGTTGCCATATAAGGCTCTGGCTAAACCAATCCGTTGCCGCTGTCCGCCTGATAAATTTCCACCTGACGCGCCCAACACGGTGTCATAGCCTTCAGGAAGACGCAAAATCATTTCATGGACATCTGCCATTTGTGAGGCTTCCACCACTTTTTGTGGGTCTACTTTGCCAAAGCGGGCAATATTTTCACTGATAGTGCCTTCAAAAAGTTCAATATCTTGCGGTAAATAGCCAATATAAGGGCCTAATTCGATTCTATCCCATTCAAAAATATCCGCGCCATCTAAGCGAATTTTGCCATTTGCCGCTGGCCATATTCCAAGTAACGCCCGTACAAGGGTGGATTTTCCTGCGCCACTTGCACCAATAATTCCCACCGATTCACCGCGACTAATGGTAAAGGAAATGCCTTTGATGACCGCAATTTTTGCCGCAGGGGGGGCAACCACCGCTTGTTCAACCGAAATATTGCCTTGCGGTTCTGGCAAGGTCATTTTTTCGCGGTCTGCTGGAATTTGGGTCAGTAATTGATTTAAGCGGGCATATTGTTCACGCGCAACAATAAAGCCTTTCCAACTGGCAATTATCATGTCAATTGGCGATAAGGCTTTACCCAATAAAATAGAGCCTGCAATCATTAACCCAGGGGATATTTCTTGCAAAATTGCTAAATAAGCCCCCAGTCCTAAAATGAGCGATTGCAATAACATTCGGGTTGTTTTTGATAGCGAAGTAATCAAACCCGCGCGTGAGCTGGCTTGGGCTTGTAAGGCTAAAATTTTGTTGCTACCAACTAACCAACGTTGATGAATGTTGTTTAACATTCCCATTGATTCAATCACTTCGGCATTTCTTAAGTTTTTATTCACAAGAGCGCGACCCACTACTGCCAAGCCATTGGCTTCGGCTAAAACTTTACTGGTCACTTTTTCATTCACAATCGCCAAAATCAATAAGATAATCGCAGAGATAATTGCAAACCAGCCAAAATAGGGGTGAAAGGCAAACATCAAGGCAACATAAAAAGGCAGCCAAGGCGCGTCAAAAAAAGCAAATAACCCCGAGCCTGTTAAAAATTGTCGCAAAGAGGTTAGATCGTCTAAAGGTTGTGACGAGGCTTGTTGTCCACCGCTGTATAGCGAGCGTTTGTAGGCAATTTTGAATAAACGCTCATTTAATAGCGTTTCCAGTCTTGCGCTGACCCGTACCAAAATTTGCGACCTGACCCATTCTAATGCCCCTTGGGTAATAAAAATAACCACGATGACTAAGGTGAGCATTGTTAAGGTGGTCAAACTACGACTGCTTAAAACGCGGTCGTAAAGTTGTAGCATATAAATAGTCGGTGCAAGCGTTAGTAGGTTAATCACCATACTAAAACCTGCCGCTGCAAAAAAAGCTCCTTTACAAAGAGATAATGCGCGTTGCAAATCGGATCTAAGTCCTTGTTTATTCATACTTCACTCAAAAATAGTTGCATATTAAAGTTTTGCTCAAGACCTTTTGAAATCATAAATCTTTGGCAATAACCATTAAAATGGAGGTGCAAATTAAAAACTTCAACACAAGCGGTTAAAAGATTTCTTTAATTTTAGTCAAACACGAGGCTAACAGCCTGTCATCTTCTACAATGGTAAGGTCTGTAAAAAGATGACTAAATTTTTTGTATAAAATCTGATTTAGCTTTAAATTGTATTGATAGGCTAATATTTTTTTATAATTGTCAATGTAATGCTGAAAATCAAGGCAGTTTTCTGCATAGTTTTTGAGAGCCTTGATTTTTTCATCTAAATAGCTCTCAGAGGTAAAATAATTGAGCAGGGTGTTTTCAAGATGCTGGGCTAAATTATCCACCGCTATTTTATCAATAAAATCAGGTAATTCGCTGTACCAACCTATATCGGTCACAATAACAGGAATATGCAGCTGTAAGGCTTGCATCACAACCGCTGAGGTTTCTCCCATGGTGGGGTGGCGCAATGCAATAATTAAATCAACAGCATTAAATAAGTCACTATAGGTTTTCTCATCAACGCGCCCATGCACACAAACTTTGTCTTCAATCCCCAATTGCTGAGGAAGAGTATGAACAAAATCACAAGATGGGCTACTGATAGCACCGACAATATGGAGTTTAAAATCATGGTGCTGTAAGCGACTTCCTGCCAATACTTTAATAATCGCGTCCACTTTTTTTTGTGAATCAACCCCACCAAATACCCCAATTTGTAAGCAGTGATTGCGTTGTTTATTTATAAGTGGGTTAAGTTGATAAAGTTGGGGAATACTATAGGTATTGAGCTGCGGAAAAGCAGTTTTGATTTTATTTAAAGCATAATCAGAATGGACAATACAGGCATCGGCATATTGGACAAATTCTTCAAATAACGGAAAATTGGCTATATTCTCATCCTCCCATGGCACATGATTGGCGTGTAAACGAGCTAAAAAAACATCTCTTTGGGGTTGCCCATAATATTTTTCTATCGCAGTCAAATACACATCAAGATGCCCTTCAGCGTAGGTTTTTGCGGCAAATAAATGGTGCAACACAACATCGTGTAAATGAATAATACCACGGTATTTTTTTATGATTTCCAGCATATAAC
>JFJP01010544.1_pt1 | contig 13322 bp, 12 predicted proteins | sample 431651 | NCBI WGS metagenome assembly JFJP01 (sample SAMN02602958, study PRJNA72255) | Microbial mat metagenome, whole genome shotgun sequencing project. | biome: fresh water; feature: sink hole; material: water; isolation source: purple microbial (photo- and chemosynthetic) mats found in...
TGCAGGTGCTTGCCCGGCACCGGCACCCCGAGCACGGGCACGGTCGTCTTGGCAGCCAGCATGCCGGGCAGGTGGGCCGCACCGCCGGCGCCGGCGATGATCGCGCGCAGGCCCCGGCCGCGGGCCGCCTCGGCATAGCGGAACAGGTCATCGGGCATGCGGTGGGCGGAGACCACCTGGGTCTCGAACGCCACACCGAACTCGGTGAGAATGTCGGCTGCGTGCTGCATCACCTCCCAGTCGCTGCGGGAGCCCATCACCACGCCGATCAGGGGATTTGCTGCTGTCACAGCCGCTCCGGGTCGGTAAACCATGAATTGTAGGCGGCGCCTGGCTTGTTTCTGGCCGGCCGCCCTGAGGCGACATGATCGACATCACTCTGCAGAACCTCGAAACCGAGCTGATCCATGCCTCGGTGCGCACACCCGTGCTGCTCGACATCTGGGCCCCCTGGTGCGGGCCCTGCAAGCAGCTCGGTCCGGTGCTGGAGAAGCTAGAGGTCGCCTACGCGGGCCGCTTCATCCTGGCCAAGCTCAACAGCGACGAGCAGCCCGACATTGCCGGCCAGCTGAGCCAGTCCTTCGGCGTGCGCTCGATCCCGTTCTGCGTGATGTTCGTCGGCGGCCAGCCGGTCGATGGCTTCGTCGGTGCGTTGCCAGAGGCACAGATCCGCGCCTTCCTCGACAAGCATGTGCCCAGCCCCGACGAGCTGATGGCCGAGGAGGAGGCCGAGGAGGCCGAGCAGCTCGCCGCCGAAGGCCACGCCGACGCGGCGCTCGAGAAGCTGGGTGAAGCGCTGGCCATCGCGCCGCACGACGATGCGATCCGCGCCGATTACGTCAAACGCCTGCTGGACGCCGGCCGTATCGCAGACGCCCGCAGTGCTTATGAGCCGCTGTCGCGCAAGGCGATCGCCGACGCGCGAGCCAGCGCCCTGGGCCTCTGGCTCGAAGCCTGCGAGGCAGCGCCTGGCGCGCGATCGGTCGAAGCGCTCGACGCCGCCATCGCAGCGAACAAGCGGGATTTCGAAGCCCGCTTCGAGCGAGCGCAGACGCTGCTGGCCGCGCAGCGCTTCACCGATGCGATGGATGAACTGCTCGAGATCCTGATGCGCGACAAGGCCTGGAGTGACCAGCGCGCGCGCAAGCTCTATGTTGCGATCCTGGAGTTGCTCACGAAGCCGCCACCCAAGCCGGCCGCAGCCGAGGCCAAGGGCGCGCTCGAGATCGCCGGCAAGGCAGCGGCGCTCGCCAGCGATCCGCTGCTCGACAGCTACCGGCGCAAGCTGAGCATGGTGCTGTTCTAGCGTCGCCAGCGTCGGCTCACACCACGGCTGGCAGTCATTGCCAGCGTCACGGCTACCCGCACGGCCTGACATGCCTCCGCCAGACGCCTCGGGCGCGGATCAGCAGCTGCGCGTGCAACCCCGAGGGAGTGAGGCCCGTGGAAACGAGCCAGCCCAATGGGCAGTCGTGCCCTCACCCGGCGAGCCAAGGCCTCGGGGCTGCTACGCCTGCGCGCCGGGACCGAGCACTGCGTCCAGGCGCTCCACCCAACGGGCCTGCTGGGAGAGGTGCTTCTGCCAGTGACTCGCAGCGAGTTCGCGATGCTCGAGCACGAGCGCTCGCTCGGCCTCTCCACCACAGTCCTCGTAAATCTGGATCAGCCGACACCGCGTGGCGGCGCGGTCCTCGAGGTCCTCGAGCGAGTCCAGACCGTCCTCGGCTTCGCGCGCCAGTTCCAGCGCGCGCGCCGCGTGGCTGCGCAGCGCTTCGCAACGCGCCATGTCGGCCCGCAGCAGTGCCACCCGGCCCGCCATGCCTTGCGCCATCCCAGCCGCGTAATGCTGTTCGAACAGCGCCAGAGCCTCGTCGGCTTGACCATGGATCGTGAGGATCTGGGCGCGCAGCAGCGGGTGCAACACGCTCAGTGATGTGGTGCCGACCATCTGATCGAAACGCTGGGTGGACTCCGCCCCCATCAGCACCTCGCCGGACTGCCTCGCGAGCACCCCGGAAGAGGCCGGCGCGCCCAAGCCCACCACCCCCTGCGCCTCGGCCTCGCGTTGCAGGTTCATCTGGATGGCGCTGCGATTGAAAAGGATAGCGCTCATCATCGCGTCGTCGCCCTCGGCCAGGGCGTGATGGCGCGCGCGGTCGTACCAGGGCTGGGCGCGGTCCAGCCGACCACCCCAGTGGTAGGCCTGACCCGCCACCACGCAGGCACGCGCGCGCACGCCGTGGTCGTCGGGCGTGCTCATGTCGAGCGCGTGGCGCAAGCGCTGCGCCATCGAGTCGCCGTCGTGCTCCACGTAGTCGAGCAGCGCCAGCCACGCGGCGCTCAGAGCCTGCAGCGAGCGCAGACGTGCCGCAGCGCTCAGGGAGTGAGCGCGCAACAGCTTGTCGCGGCAACCGGTGTCGAGGTCGGCGTAGTAGGCGATCAGGCCCTCGGCCAGCGCGAGCCATGCGCTCACACCGATCTCGGGTCGGTCGTGGAATTCGGATCGCAGCGTCGCCACTTCCTGGCGTGCCCGGTCCAGATCGCCATAGCGTGCGAGCAGACAGGCCAGCTCGCCGCGCAACCGGCCGGCGGCCGCCGGGTCGGCCGCGCGGGGGATCGCGGTCTCGAGCCGGTGGCGCAGGCGGGCCAGCATGGTGGGTCAGGCGGCCAGTCGCCGCCAAGCCTCTTGATAGGTCCGAGCGGTACGCTCGACGACCTCCTGCGGCAGCACCGGCGCCGGGGCGCGCTTGTTCCAGGGCCGGCCATCGACCATCGCCTGCTCCAGCCAGTCGCGCACGAACTGCTTGTCGAAACTGGACGGATTGCGACCTTCTCGCACGGCCGCCTCGTAGCCTTCGACCGGCCAGAAGCGGGACGAGTCGGGGGTCAGCACCTCGTCCATCAGGGTCAGCGTGCCCGCTTCGTCGAGGCCGAACTCGAACTTGGTGTCGGCAATGATGATCCCGCGGCTCAGCGCATAAGCGGCAGCCGCCTCGTAGAGCGCGATCGAGACGCGGCGCACCTGTTCGGCCAGCGGGCTGCCGATGATCCGGGTCATGTGCTCGAACGAGATGTTCTCGTCATGTTCGCCCGCTTCGGCCTTGGTCGCCGGCGTGAAGATGGGCGCGGGCAGCCGGCTCGCATTGGTCAATCCCGCGGGCAGCTCGATGCCGCACACCCGTCCGCTGGCCTGGTACTCCTTCCAGCCCGACCCGGCCAGGTAGCCCCGCACGACAGCCTCGACCGGCAAGGGCTTCAGGCGCTTGACCAGCATCGAGCGGCCTGCGACCTGCTCGTGCTCATCGGGTTGCACCACGCTCTCTGGCGCCGCTCCGGTCAGGTGATTGGGAACCAGCGCACCGAGCCTGGCAAACCAGAACAGGGCCATGCGTGTCAGCAATTCCCCCTTGCCGGGAATCGGCGCTCCCATCACCACGTCAAACGCCGACAGCCGGTCGCTGGCGACCATCAGCAACCGGTCATCGCCGACCGCGTAGTTGTCCCGCACCTTGCCACGCGCCAGCAGCGGAAGGGAATGCAAGCGGCTTTCGAGCAGAGGGGGCATCGGCATGGCGAGCTGGTTGTATCAACAATCACGCTGCAGTGTCACTCTGTAAACACTTGCATGGGGGGCTCGCTCCGCGTCGAACAAGGCGGCCGCCGCACCTGGAACTCTCCAGAGGTGCGGTTCGTTACCCCCCGCTCTGGCCCCGGGTGTCAGTTCACCAGCTGGGCCAGTTCACCCTTGGCGTACTGGGCGGCAACCACCGACAGCGTCTGCGGCTTCAGCTTGGCGGCCTGACCCTCGCAACCGAATTCCTGGTAGCGCTGCTTGCAGATCGCCTTGGCCGCTGCCGTCGCAGGCTTGAGGTAGTCGCGCGGGTCGAACTTGCCCGGGTTCTCGTGCATGTAGCGCCGGATCGCGGCCGTCATCGCCAGCCGGATGTCGGTGTCGATGTTGATCTTGCGCACGCCGTACTTGATGGCCTCCTGTATCTCGGCCACCGGCACGCCGTAGGTCTCCTTCATGTCGCCGCCGTACTTGCGGATCTCGGCCAGCAGATCCTGGGGCACGCTGGAACTGCCGTGCATCACCAAGTGGGTGTTCGGAATGCGTGCATTGATCTGCTTGATGCGTCCGATGGCCAGGATGTCGCCCGTGGGCTTGCGGGTGAACTTGTAGGCGCCGTGGCTGGTGCCGATCGCGATTGCCAGCGCATCGAGCTGTGTGCGCTTGACGAAGTCGGCCGCCTCCTCCGGATCGGTCAGGAGCTGGTCCATCGTCATCGTGGCTTCGGTGCCGTGGCCGTCCTCCTTGTCGCCCTTCATGGTCTCGAGCGAGCCCAGGCAGCCGAGTTCCCCTTCGACCGTGACGCCCAGCTTGTGAGCCATGTCGACCACCTTGCGCGTCACCTCGACGTTGTAGTCATAGCTGGCGATGGTCTTACCGTCGGCCTGCAAGGAGCCATCCATCATCACCGAGCTGAAACCCAGGTCGATCGCGCCCTTGCACACGTCGGGACTCTGGCCGTGGTCCTGGTGCATCACCAGCGGAATGTGCGGCCAGCTCTCGATCGCCGCCTGGATCAGGTGCTTGATGAACGGCTCGCCGGCGTACTTGCGGGCGCCGGCGCTGGCCTGCAGGATCACCGGCGCGCCGACTTCGTTCGCCGCACTCATCACGGCCTGCACCTGCTCCAGGTTATTGACGTTGAAAGCCGGGATGCCGTAACCGTGCTCGGCCGCGTGATCGAGCAACTGACGCATGGAAACGAGGGGCATGGAAGTCTCCGAGAGTGTGGGATGACAGCGGCCGCCACGGAAGCGACGGTACATGTGGAAAGCAATTTTAGGCGTCGCCGACTCTCGAGCGAGATCTTGGCCCGCTGTCTCTGGATTCAGGGAACCCGGCACACCTTCAGCATGTTGGTCCCTCCGCAGGCCACCATCAGCGCCTCAGCCTTGGCCAGCGCCTCGTCACGGTCGGTGTAGGACGGCATCAGCAGCGGGCGCACATTGCGGTACAGCGTCATCTTGCGCAGGCTCTGCTGCTGCGAGGTCAGGGCATAGATCGGCACGTGGATCTTGTGGCGACTCATCCACAGCGCCGTGGAGCCGGACTCGGTGAGTGCCACGATCGCCTTGCAGCCCAGATGGTGGGCCGTGAACAACGCCCCCATCGCGATGCTCTGGTCGATGCGGCCGAAGTGCCTGTTGGTGAAGTCGGCATCGAGCGCCACGTCCTCGGCGGCCTCGGCGGCCTGGGCGATCGCGGCCATCTGGGCAATCGTCTCGACCGGATACTTGCCCGCCGCCGTCTCGGCACTGAGCATCACGGCGTCGGTGCCGTCGAGCACGGCATTGGCGACGTCGCTCACCTCGGCACGCGTGGGAACCGGGTTGACGATCATCGACTCCATCATCTGGGTGGCGGTGATTACCACCTTGTCGAGTTCGCGCGCCCGCTTGATCATCTTCTTCTGCAGCGCCGGCACCGCCGCATTGCCCACCTCCACCGCCAGGTCGCCACGCGCCACCATGATGCCGTCGCTGGCCCGCAGAATCTGATCGAGCACCGGGATCGCCTCGCTGCGCTCGATCTTCGCGATCAGCGCCGGCTTGTGCTGGTAGGGCTCGCCAGCCACGTTGGCCAACTGGCGCGCCATCTCCATGTCGGTGGCGTTTTTCGGGAAGCTCACGGCCAGATACTCGCAGCGAAAGGCCATCGCGGTCTTGATGTCCTCCATGTCCTTGGCGGTCAGCGCGGGCGCGGTCAGCCCACCGCCCTGCTTGTTGATGCCCTTGTTGTTGGACAGCTCGCCGCCGACCGTCACGATCGTGTGGACCGCATCGCCGATCACCTTGTCCACCACGAGCACGATCAACCCGTCGTTGAGAAGCAGCGTATCGCCTGGCTTCACGTCGCGCGGCAGGGACTTGTAGTCCAAGCCGACAGCCTGCAGGTCACCGGGTTCGGTGCGCGCCGCATCGAGCACGAAGCCGGCACCCGCCTCCAGCATGACCTTGCCATGGGCAAATCGCCCGACGCGGATCTTCGGGCCCTGCAAATCGGCCATGATCGCGACTTCCTTGCCGGCTCGCTGGGCCACCTCGCGCACCATCGTCGCGCGGTCGATGTGGTCCTGCGCCTTGCCGTGCGAGAAATTCAGTCGCACCACGTCCACGCCGGCACGGATCATGCGCTCGAGGACTTCCGGAGTCGACGAGGCGGGCCCGAGGGTGGCAACGATCTTGGTAGCACGTGACATGGTCGTTTCAGTAGGTTGGAGGCGGCGCACCAGCCGCAGCGAGACAGCCTGGCAGCCCGACAGCCCGGCAGGAGAAGTATCAGTCAGCCGTCGGCCCGCCGCTGCAGGATCTCGAACGCCGGCAGAAGCTTGCCTTCCAGCACCTCCAGGAATGCGCCGCCCCCGGTCGAGATGTAGCCAATGTCCTTCTCGATGCCGTACTTGGCGATGGCTGCCAGCGTATCGCCACCCCCCGCGATGCTGAACGCGGGCGAATGGGCGATCGCCGCGGCGAGCGTGCGCGTGCCGTCGGCGAACTGGTCGTACTCGAACACACCCATCGGGCCGTTCCAGACCACGGTGCCGGCGCGCGCGATGATGCTCGCCAGCTCGGCCGCGGTGCGCGGGCCGATATCGAGGATCAGGTCGTCGGGCTGTACATCGACGGCCGCGACCGTGTTGGCACGCGCCAGCGCCGAAAACTCATTGGCCACCACCACGTCCGACGGAATCGGCACCGCCGCCCCGCGCGCCTCCATCATCTCGATGATCGCGCGGGCCTCTTCGACGAGATCGGGTTCGGCCAGCGACTTGCCGATCGGCAACCCGATGGCCAACATGAAGGTGTTGGCGATGCCCCCGCCGACGATCAGCTGGTCGACCTTGGCAGCGAGTGACTTCAGGATGCTGAGCTTGGTGCTGACCTTCGAGCCGGCGACGATGGCCACGAGCGGGCGCCTCGGATTGGTCAGCGCCTGGGTGATCGCGTCGATCTCGGCCGATAGCAGCGGGCCGGCACACGCGGTCTTCGCGAACTGCGCGATGCCGTAGGTCGAGGCCTCGGCCCGATGCGCCGTGCCGAACGCATCGTGAACGAAGATGTCGCACAAGGCGGCCATCTTCCGGGCCAGCGCCTCGTCGTTCTTCTTCTCGCCCGGGTTGAGGCGACAGTTCTCCAGCAACACCAGTTCACCCGGCGCGACATCGACGCCATCGGTCCAGTCGCGCAGCAGCGCAACCTTGCGGCCCAGCAGTTCGGCGAGCCGACGTGCCACAGGCGCGAGCGAGTCCTCGGGCTTGAACTCGCCCTCCGTCGGACGACCGAGGTGCGAAGTCACCATCACCGCGGCGCCCGCCTTCAGCGCCATCTCGATGCAGGGGATCGACGCGCGGATGCGGGTGTCCTCGGTGATCTGGCCGGCGTCGTCCTGCGGCACGTTAAGGTCGGCCCGGATGAACACTCGCTGGCCGGCGACACGCCCCTGCTCGACCAGATCGGAGAAACGCAGGATCTTCATCAGGAACAGTCTCCTCGAAGCGAAATGACCAAGAAGTGGTTCGTCGCGACGCTACCAGCCCAGACCCAGCCGCAACGGCAACAGCACCGCCATGCCGACGACGATGGTGCCAAGAATGCCGCGCCTCCAGAAGTAGTACGCCGCGCCCGCAGCGGCTGCGTAGAAGCGGGCATCGCGCCACGGCTCCGTCACGAGATGCCCCTGGCTCATCACGATTTCTGGCACGACGACGGCCGCCAGCGCCGCCAGCGGCGCGTAGCGCAAGCCGCGCTTGACCCAATCGGGCAGAACCAGCTCGCGATCGGACAGGAAGAAGAAGGAGCGCGTGACCACCGTGATCACGGTCAAGCCAGCGATCGTCAGCAGAAACTCGCCGGTACTCATGCTCATGTCGCGGCCTTCTTCTCGATCGGCGCCACGCCGTCGCGGGACGCAGCACCGCGGAGCAGATCTCGCACGCGGCGCCCGGCATCTCCTCCGCCATCCATCATCAGGCCGATGGCCACTGCCGCGGCGATGGCCACCACGATGTAGAGCTTGAACGGCAGCGCAAAGGCCGCGACAGCGGCCGCTCCGGCCACCAGTGCGGCCAGCAGAGTCGCCCGATCGGAAACCAGGGCGCAGATCAAACCCAGCAGCGCCAGAGTGCCAGCGAATCCCAGCCCCCACTGCGTCGGAACGACATCGGCGAGCACGATGCCGATGACGGAGGGAATCTGCCAGGCGAGGTAATTGCCGGTCACCGTGCCCCAGAAAAACTCGATCTGACCCTCGTGCCCGGCCGTGTCGGCCCGCTTCGGTGCATCGGCCGGCTGCGCATAGCGCTTCATGAACAGGACGTAATTGAGATCGCCCGAGAAATAGCCGAAGGCCAAGCGTGTCTTCAGCGGGAAACGCATGAAGAACGGGCGCCACTGCGCGCTGAAGATCACGAAGCGCAGGTTGACGCAGAAGGCCGTAGCCCAGACCACCCAGATCGGCGCACCGAGCGTCATCAACGGAACGACGGCGAGCTGCGCGCTTCCCGCGAAGACCGTGAAGGTCATCAGCAGCGCGAGCGGGACCGACAGTCCGCCCTTCACCATCGCGACGCCGGTCACCAGACCCCAGGCTGCGATGCCAAGCGACACGCTCGACATCTCCCGCAGACCCTCGCGGAAGGCCGGGTGTGCGACGGACGCACGCAGTGATCGAACAGGCATCGACGGATTGTCACACCGCCGGGTGCGGCGCCGGGCCTCAGGAACTGTGGGCCTTGGCCTTGGCGGAAGACTTGGGTTCGGGCGCGACGGGCGCGTCCGTGCTGGCGGCGACGTCGGCTTCGGCGGGCTTGCTGCCGGGTCGGGGCACCGACGGGGCGACAGCCTCGAGCTTGTTCTCGCGCATGTACTCGTCCATCTCGCGCCAACCGGCAAACACCGCCGCGCGTTGCGCCTTGGTGTTCAGGAGGTAACAGTCCTCGATGGCACGGCCGGCGTGACGGCAGGCGCTGCCGATAGCCTTGCCGTCGGCCTCCCTGGCCAAGGCGATCTTCTCGGTCGAGTCGCCACCCGTCAGTTCGCAACCGGTGAGTAGCCACAGGGCAAGACAGGGGACGAGGACAACGGGGCGCATGGCGGATGGATGAAGCTTCCAGGCCTTATCGGCACGGCGAGCCACCGACTTGAGGCCCCTCGGTCCCCGCGCGGTCGGCGGCAGGACCGCCCGCCCAGTCAGACTGATTCAGGAGCCATCGCCGCCGGGGTGTGGCCGCGCCGCTCGAACGCCACTTCGAATCGCGTCCGCAGCGCGAAGCGGCCGTCAGAGCCGGGTTCCGACGGTGAGCGATGGCCGGGATGCCAGGAACTCGCGTCCATCCACGCGCTTGGCGCCGGGACGCTGCAACTGCAGCAGGTCCAGCGCACCTTCTCCGCAAGCGATGCGCAGCGCGTCGCCTGCGGGCAGCCGGGTGCCCGGAGCGGCCTGGCCGGCCGCAAGCGCGGTGCGCCACAGCTTCACGATCTCACCTTCGAACTGGAAACTGGCGCCTGGAAACGGGTCGAAGGCACGCACCCGGCGGCCGATGACCGCCGCCGGTTCGGACCAGTCGATCGCGCTCTCGCGCTTGTCGATCTTGTGCGCGTACGTCACACCCTCCTCTGGCTGGGCCCGGGGCACGAGCCGGCCCGCTGCAGCGGCCGAGAGCACCTCGACGATCAGCCGCCCGCCCAGCGCGGCCAGGCGATCGTGCAGGCTGGCCGTCGTGTCGTCGGAGCAGATCGACTCACGTCCGGTGAGCAGCATGTCGCCCGTGTCCAGGCCCTCGTCCATCTGCATGATCGTGATGCCGGTTTCGACATCGCCGGCCTCGATGGCGCGATGGATCGGCGCCGCGCCGCGCCAGCGTGGCAGCAGCGACGCGTGGATGTTGAAACAGCCCAGACGGGGCAGCGCGAGCAACCAACCCGGAAGGATCAGGCCATAGGCGGCCACGACCATCGCATCGATGCGCGCAGCCTCCAGCGCAGAACAGGTGACACGCGCTTCGTCGCCGTACCGGCCATCGAAGCGCAGTCCGTGAGGTTGCACGACAGGCAGGCCGTGCCGCTGCGCGACCTCCTTGACCGCCGAAGCCTGCAGCTTGAGGCCGCGCCCGGCAGGGCGGTCGGGTTGTGTCAGCACCAAGGGCATCTCGAAGCCGGCCGCGAGCAGCGCCTCCAGCGCGACGCTTGCGAATGCCGGGGTCCCGGCGAAGGCCAGCCGCATGGGCAAGCGCGTTGCGGGCCCGGTCAGGGCCGGACCTCGTCGCGGCTGCGCTTGAGCATCCTGGTGCGGACGCGGTTGCGCTTGAGTGGGGAGAGGTACTCGACGAAGACCTTGCCGATCAGGTGGTCCATCTCGTGCTGGATGCAGACCGACAGAAGTCCTTCGGCGGCAATCTCCCTGGACTGGCCGTCGCGGCCGAGCGCGCTGACGGTCACTCGGGCGTGGCGCTGCACCTCGTCGTAGTACTGCGGCACGGACAGGCAGCCTTCCTCGCCGACGTGCATCTCCTCGCTCTTGGCGACGAGGACGGGGTTGATCAGCACCAAAGGCGCATTGCGATGCTCGGACAGGTCCATCACGATCACGCGCACGTGCACGTCCACCTGGGTCGCGGCCAACCCGATCCCTTGCGCGTCGTACATGGTTTCAAGCATGTCGTCGACCAGTTGGCGGATGCGGTCATCGACCACGTCAACAGGGCGGGCAACCGTCTGCAGGCGTGGGTCGGGATAGCGCAGGATGGAGCGGAGTGCCATGGCGTCGGGGCGCAATTGCAAATGGTGACAACTCAATCAACCGTTCACAGTGTGGACCACAGACAACGAACGGTCGTGAAGACCTACCGATGACGGGCCCGCTGGAAGTTCACTTTCGTTGCGGCATCAAGGGTTTATGGGCAGAATCTTCGAAACGAGGTGAGGATTTTCGCCGAACTCGCGCGAGTCATCCAAGCTTGAACGAAGATCACAAGGTGCCGGGTCGGTGGTAACCGGTACCGCTGGAGAAAGCGTCAATGACACGAACTGCCCCTGCCTCACGTCGGACGCTGCGCATCGCGAGCTCCATTTGCAGTGCGGCGCTCCTGAGCACTGTCTCGTGGTCTGCGCTGGCGGCGGAACCCAACTTCCCGATCACCAGTCAGCAGCGCAGCACCGCCCAGCAGGTCGCACAGTCTGGCGTGGCCTTGTCGGAACTGGCACCCAACGCGCCAGATTCCTACACGGTCAAGGCGGGAGATACCTTGTGGGGTGTCTCGAGCCTGTTCCTGAAAAGCCCGTGGCGGTGGCCCGAGTTGTGGGGCATGAACCTCGAGCAAGTTCGAAACCCACACCTCATCTACCCTGGCCAGGTGCTGGTCCTGGAGAGGAACGGCGATCGGGCGCGGCTGCGAATGGCGGGCGGCACTTCGAGTGATGACAGGCTGTCTCCCCGCGTGCGAGACGTTGGGGCTTCGACCGGCCCGATCGGTTCGGTACCGCTCCGTTACATCGAGAGTTTCCTCACTCAGGCTGTCGTATTCGACGGCGACCAGCTCGACAAGGCGCCCCGGATCGTCGCTGCGCAGGAAGGCCGGGTACTGATGGGCACCGGCGATGCCGCCTACGTTCGGGGCGAACTCGGTAACGTGCGCCAATGGCAGATCTTCCAAATGCCCAAGCCGCTGACCGATCCCGAATCGAAGGAGGTTCTCGGCTACGAGGGGGTTTATGTCGCCAGCGCGGATTACGAGCGCGAAGGCGAGACAAATTCGCGCGGGGAGACTGTGCCGGCCACCTTCCGCATCACCGACGCCAAGATGGAGGTGAACATCTTCAATCGCCTGGCACCGGCACCAGCGCCCAACTACGATCCCTACATACCGCGCCCGCCGTCGGCTCCGATCAGCGGACGCATCGTTTCCGTGTACGGCGAAGCCCTGAACGCCGGCCAGAACCAGATCGTGGCACTCAACAAGGGCGCCAGGGACGGCCTCGAGAGAGGCAATGTGCTGGCGCTCTGGCGAGCGGGCGCCACGACGAGAGACCCCACCGTCGACGGCCCCGCCCAGAAATTGCGGCTGCCGGACGAGCGCCACGGGACGCTGTTTGTGTTCCGCGTGTTCGAGAAGACCTCCTATGCCTTGATCCTTGACGTCAAGGAGCCGGTCGGCCGCGGCGATCGCTTCACGCAGCCCTGACCACACTGCGGCGACGGCGTCAGAGGACGGCCTGATCGGTAGCTGAAGCATGCTCGAGCGGGGCGAACTCGCGTCATGGTTGCGTCTGACGGAGACCCCGGGAATCGGGAGAGTGAGCGCGCGGCGACTGCTGGCGGCCTTCGGCTCTCCAGAAAGGGTCCTCGGCGCCCCCCGCAGCGCTTGGCTCGAGTTTCTCGATGCTGGCCAGACTGAGGCGCTGAGCCTCGCACCCAACACGCTTGAAGTCCTGATCGAGCGCAGCTGGAGCTGGCTCAACGCCAGCGAAACAGGTCCGCGCGACATCGTGACGCTCGGTGATCCGGCTTATCCGCGCCTGTTGCTGGAGACCAGCGATCCGCCCCTGGTGCTCTACACGCTCGGCCGCGCCGATCTGCTCAACGCGCCGTCCATCGCCGTGGTCGGCAGCCGCAACCCGACGCCACAAGGCGCTGAAAACGCCCGAGCCTTCGCCGCAGCATTCAGCCGTCGAGGCTACGCCGTGGTGTCAGGTCTGGCGCTGGGCATCGATGGTGCGGCGCACGAAGGCGCGCTCACCGGTCCGGGATCGACCGTCGCGGTCGTCGGCACCGGGCTCGACCGCGTCTACCCAAAGGCTCACCTTGAACTCGCGCGTCGGATTGCGCAGCATGGATTGTTGGTGAGCGAGTACGCGCTTGGCACACCACCTCTGGCAGCCAACTTTCCTCGCCGCAACCGACTCATCGCAGGCCTGAGCCGCGGAACGCTGGTGGTCGAGGCCGCGTTGCAGTCCGGTTCCCTGATCACCGCCAGACTCGCGGCAGAGGCAGGGCGCGACGTGTTCGCGATCCCGGGCTCGATCCATGCTGCTCAGTCGCGCGGATGCCACGCGCTGATCAAGGAGGGCGCGCGGCTGGTCGATGCCGCCGAAGATGTGCTCGGAGAGCTGCCTTGCGACCACCGTGCAGCGCCGCACGAGACGCCCACGGCGACCGCATCGCCCAACGACACTCTGCTGGAGAGTCTGGGCCACGATCCGGTCACGCTCGATGCACTGAGTGCGCGACTGGGCGAGCCGCCCGCCGAGCTCAGCGC